>Ga0306865_1000001_pt1:0-272500 | contig 646889 bp, 611 predicted proteins | sample AntRauTorckE5431_FD_190441 | JGI IMG/M metagenome (GOLD analysis project Ga0306865, IMG submission 190441) | Saline lake microbial communities from Rauer Islands, Antarctica - Metagenome Torckler E5 #431 (v2) (version 2) | ecosystem: Environmental > Aquatic > Non-marine Saline and... | reverse complement strand
AAATCAAGGCATCTATTTGGTGTTATAAAAGAAATCATATCTGAAACTACTTGATCATTAATAGAAAAATGGTTTATTGCATTTTTTATATCTTCCACGTTCCAGCCTTTATAGGATTTTTTTAGAGCATCCCTGATTTTTTCGCGTAGTAATTGTGAACCAGGGCTTATTGTAGGTGTTTGTAAGAGTTTTTTCATAGCATCAATCTGTTGACCAATTTTTTCACTAAGTATTCCATTACTATTATCTTCAGTTAGAAATTCTACGATTGTATAATCTTTGTAATAATCAGATTTGAGGCTTTGAATTTGTTCGATGATTGTCTTTTTATGAAATAGTGGAATTTTATCACTGATGTTAACTTTATCAATGGCTTCAACTATAACTTCTCCAGAAAAAGGGACAGTTAATAAATTCTTTTTTAGCCCACTAATGGTCTTAATATTTGGCTTTCCATTTTCCATTAGCTCGGATATTGCAAAAGCATCTTTATTGTCATTTGATAATATAAAACTGTTACAATCTGTCCATAATACTGATATTAAGTCTTCTATAAGTTGATTATCATCATACTCCACATAAATCTCAGATCCATCAGTTTTTAACATTACTGGAATAGTTTTATGAATATTTCGATTGAAAATGTAATAAGTATTGATCCATTGTGCTTGGCTATATGCTGTTAATCGAGAAGTAATGGATTGTTTTACTCCAACAATTGCTGCAACTGCATCTAAATTTGGCCGAGCTAAAATTTCATTCTGTTTCGCAGTGTTACCTCGTACTTTGCTAAATAAATTTGCTAATTGAATGCCTGTGAATGTGGCGGGGTTGTTGCTATTATATGGCGCTTGGCTTCCATACCACCATTTGCTATAGGTAACAGCATTATTAAACCAGGTATAATTCTCGTCAATCAAACACATATCAGCATTAAAAGCGAACCCTGTTATATAAACATCCTGGGCGAATCCTTTAAACCCAAAAGGAGATGCTAGGGTTACCGAAGTTTTTTGCATATATTTACTTCCCTTATCAGTTCTTTTAGGACCTGATTTTTTTTCTACAGTTCCTTTTTTCCATTCATTTATAGTTGGGTTAAATCTCCATTTTGTTGATATGTTTTTTCCATTTGCGTTATTTCCTTCTATGTCACGTGGGCTGGGTCTATAAGTAGCAGGATTATATAATTGTTGTAAAATAATGTAAGATGCAATCGGCATGCCAGGATGACTAGTCTCTTGAGATCTGTATGCTAGAGGATGAAGTTTGGTTAAAATCTTTCCCGCCTTTAATTGATCGTAGAAGAAAGTGACAGCATCTCTAGGTTTTGTTGTCGGCTTAGATTGATGGGACTGAATGGCTTTTAAAAAATTTGGTAATAATCCGGGAAAATTTTGAGAAATGTAAGCATTGGGGTATTTATCATTTTTATATGCCCCGGGGTTTAGCTCTCCAATGTGATGGCCATCTTTTAATAACTGAAGCGCTTCTATTTGACCCCCTAATGTTATAATTTTACCAGAACGAGAAAATTTCTCTTGAGATATATCATGGCTTTGAAAGTGAATAACTGCATTATCTGATGACATATTTTCTATTTGACAATACACACATCCATAGCCTTTAGTGGATTCAATATAAACCAGTGAATTAAGTTTTGACAGATTTTCTCCATTATTTAGAAATACTTTGGTCACAGGATTTTCTGATAAAAACTGAGTAACTAGCTCACTATTTGTTGGTTCTGATAAAAATTGAGCAACTGGCTCGCTATTTATAGTTTTTGGGAAATATTGATATAAAGCATAACACATTAAAGCAAATGCAATGAAGTAAAAAGCGGGCATGAGATATGCTAGGGCGAGACTTAGTATGGGTAATTTAATCATTTTTATTCACAAGAATTAATTTAACGATAGTATGCCATAAATAAAGAATTTAATCAATTATTTTAAATAAGTAGTTGTTTTTTAACTGTATATATAAGAAAAGCTTGAGTGGTTTTTTTTAATTGGGGGTGGAAACGATTAGATGATTTTTGCATAAATTTGTGATAGCGTATAAATTATTGATTTAATTGTCAAAAACAGGAGTGTAGGCATGATTCAGGAACTTATCAAAGCAGGTGATATTGACAAAATCAAGATCTTGGTGGCTCAAAATAAAGATATAATATCGGCCAATAACTGTACTTATGAAATCACTGGGGCTGAGGGGGAAACCAAGGTATGGTGCAGCCCTTTGTTGTATGCATTAATGTTGCAAAAAGATGAGGTAATATTGTTTTTAATGAAAAACGGTGCAGATATCCATCAAGAAGAATTATGGGCCAACAATGATGGTTTACGGTGTCCAATAGCTTTAGGTGAGTTGAAGGATCATCAAATAATTCGGTTGCCAGGTACAGGTCAGATTCACACCGATAAGCTCTATGATAAAACAGCATTAGTCAATGCTGTAAAAATCATGCAAAAGCACCCAATGACCAGGATGCCCATCACATTACCAGAGACTTTATTACTGCCTTTATACTATAGTCCATTAAGTTTGGCCTGCCGGCTTAAATCAGTTGAATCCATTGACCGAATGGAATTGGATGAAAATGATTTAGCTGTGGTGGCACGCTATGCGCTGGTTTGTAAATGTGACATTCTGATGGGGCTTCTAGAAAAAAAGCTTAAAGCCATCAGTAAAACGTTCATTGATATTGTGCCAATGATCACTAAAAATCATATTACGGCATATGCAATCGCATTTTACCAACCTGATCCAATGCTTAAGATGGAGCTTCTTATGGGAGAGAGCAGGAATTTCCAGCTTATATCCAGTTTAAAAGCTAATCTAGCAGAGTTAACACGATTCTGGATAGAGAAAAAACAATGTCAGCTTCCTTTGGAGCACCTGCCAGAAATAGTGACTATGTTGCTTGATTCTAGATCTTATTCTGCAATTAATATTCTACTTGAAGGAATTGATGTGAATCTTACGCTGCAAACTCAAATATTAGAACACCTTCCTCAGATAGATGAAGGTATTCCTGTATTAGAACATTTATCCTGGATGCTGGAGAATGATTTATTTGAAATATTTAAGTTATTTTTAGAACATAATGACATTCAATTTGAGCCCAAACAAGATGAAAAAGAGTATAATTTTTTAAGGCTATCAGTGAAAAAGCCAAAATATTTACAATTAATGCTAGAAAAAGGCGCCAACCCAAATCACATTAGTGGAGAAAGTAACCCTTTATTTGAGGCCATTAGAGAGAAAAATCTTACTAGTGTAAGATTTCTGTTACATTTTGGTGCAATAGTTAACTATGAAAATGATGAGGGAGTGAATGCTCTGGCAATTGCTATTGTCCAGAATTCTATTGATATTTTTCAAGAGTTGATGATGCGAGATGGTATTGATGTGACCCTTGGGCGACAAACTATCCATTACCCACTGTATTGTGCTTTTAAAAGAAAAGACATTGAATCAGCAAAGTTGCTCTCTTCACACTTTGAGCAAGATAAAGTTTATAATTTTTGGTTACCCAAAGAAAAAAAATGGCAAAAGTTTAGCTTATTGTCATTTGCTGAAATATTAAATTTTTCAAAATTTATTGAATGGTGGGTAAATGAGGGCGCCAATATTAATTTCGTTTCTATAGAGTCACCGAGAACTTTGCTTGAAACCATGTTGCATAGGGAAGATTTTGCAAAAAATTCAAAAAACATTAAATTGGTTAAATCATTGGGCGGTTGCGTTTTAGAGGATGGGTATCAAAATAAAATATCAAATATTGCAGCTGCATTGAGCAGTAAGCCTGCCTTTTCTAAGGTGGTGACTGCATTAAAAGCCAAGGTTACATGCTTTAAATCTAAGGATAATTTTTTTGATGCTTTTCTATACCCAGCATTATCAGTTGAAAAATGTGCAGCATTAGAAAGTTGCCATATTTATAATGATCAAGTAGAAGTTCGATCATATTTTTCAAAAAAGACTTACACCAGGATTTTTAATATTAATTGTCCAAATCTATATGGGCATATGGAAGAGTTCGCATCCAAATACTAGTCGTAAGCTTCTAAAACATTTGTTAAAATATAGTAGATTTTAGAAGGATAAGTTATGACCTATTTGAATAGAAAAAACTTTTTTGGATTGATTGGCGGATTTTTTCAAGCCAATGATAAAAAAATAAAAAAAAAGCGTTCAAGTGATGTCACTTTAATTCAGTATTTAAATGCTGTGATTCATATGCTAACAGTGTCTATGACAGGTGGTAAAAGGCAAGTAGATGCAACAGATTATGCTTATGTGCTAACCTTGCTGGCATCTGTGACAATTGCGACTACTTTTTCAGCATTTTTTAGCTTAAGTGTGAATCTTTATGTTTTTCAGTTGGTAATGCATGCTTTAAATGCAGCAAACTGTCCACTGTTTTATATGTTATTATCAATGTTTGTTGCTAGCACCATTCTGTCTCAGGCTATTGAGTTTTTATCAAAATGTATGGCAATTTATGTTAGAGAAGCTTTATGCGCATCCTATCGTCAATTTTTTGAAAAAAGTTACACCAGTTCGCCAAAGGCCATTAATATTAGCGAAAATCAGAGTAGTTTTTTTACCAGTATTAAAGTTGTTTCAGCGCATATCCCAGTCATTATTAAACTTTCTATGATTGTTTTGGGTTATGGTGTTTATGCTGTTATGCACTTTAACCCTTGGTTATTATTAACATCTGCTGTCGTTGGCATATTGGTGCAATATATTAACAGAGGTGCACTAAAACGTTTAGAAAATGCCAATACTGAAGCTAGAATAATAGAACAAGAAATACAATCAGACCGTGATCAAATCTATCAGAATAGAAAGCAGTTGGTCGGCATTAATGCAATGGGGCCGCAATTGAAATTAATGGAAAGTAATATAAAAAAATTATATTCAGCAGATGTTAAATTAAGTTTGTATAAGGAGTTTCAAAGTATTTTAGCAAAATTGATAGAAGGGCTTAGCCATGCGGTCTATTATCTGTATTTTTCTTCAGCAGTTTTTTTAGGATATATGACATTGGGAGAAATGTTTATTCTTTTACCTTTTATTGAAGAAATAGGTAAAACAGCTGCAAAAATAGTTGGTTTACCCTTAATGACCATGACAATTCGTACCAGTGGTTCGAACTTAATTCAAAGTTGGAATGAATTAGTTGAGGATGATTTTAAGGTTGATATTAATTATAAACCAATGAAATTATCTCGCAGCCGTATTTATAGTTATACGGTTATTATTTCCATTTTATTTATAGTACTGCAAGAGTTAGCGTATTTTACATCACTTAAAAGTTTTAGTTTGGTCTTGTCTGTTATCCCAATGTTTGTAATTATTTATCCAGAATCAACAATGGCTCAATTATTCGGATACTTAATAAAAATAGCTGAGTATCCATATCATCAATACAGATCTCCTTCATTTTCGGGCAAGGTTGGAGAAAAAACTAAAAAGTTAGAATCCGTATCAAAAATAAGCAGTGGCATCGCAAACAATCAGCAGCATTACTCCTTTGATACAAATATATTGACAGGCAAAGCAGTACAAATTGTTGGTGAAAATGGTGCTGGAAAGACATTTATTACAGGGCTTATGGGTAGTAAGGGGATAAAAGGTTATTACCCCTGTGAAAAATCACTTCATCTAACAGCTGAATGTGTGTTGCTACCAGTAAAAGGAGCATATTCTAAAGTTTTAGCAGAAAGCTTTGATGTGAATGAGTTGACCTTAGCACACTATTTAAAAGACAATATTGAAAAATGGATTCCAAAGATTGATGCAACACTGAAAGAAGTTTATCCAGCGAATGTCTCAACTGGTATTAAGCAGCTAATTCATGTATTTTCAGCGTTGCATAAAGCTGTTTTACAAAAGTATGAATATGTTTGCATTGACGAAGCTTTATATGGAGTGTCTTCTGAAAAAGGTATTTCTTCAGAAGTGTATCGTGTAATTATCGGTATTTGTGACAGTGCAGGAATTCAACTGGCCATTGTGGATAATGGAATGAAAGTGGATGATACATTACAAGTATCTGCTGCATCTGCTGGAGAGAATGAAACGGTCTTTAAAGTCTAGATTAGGTTTTCTAGCGCAATCTTCAAGCCAACACTTGCGCTACGTAATTTCCATATGCTATTGCTTGCATAATTAGCTGGGTCTTTAGAAAACATTTCTATAGTAGGGTCTGCATTTTTGAAATCAGGTGTTGTATCCATACCCATATTAAACTTTATAAATAAAGACAAAAGATCACCAATTTCTGTGCTGACCTCACTGTATAAATATGGGATTATAAACGCTTTGATGTCTGCAGTATAGGGGTTGTCGTCTGTGGCTTGTAAGCTGGTTGTGTCCACTGGGTCAACTGTTGTAGATTGCACATTGGATAATGCTGAGAACAGTAGTCCTGTTTGGTATTTACCCCTGTATATATGACCGCCAAAACCGAGTTGAAGGTAGGTACCATTTCTAGCGAGTTCCACACCAATATCTGCACCCATCGTCGATAGAGGAGATATCACAAAACGATTTGCTTGTATAGAATGTTCTTTTTGATCTTCAAGCAATCCGTAGAGATTAATTACAGGAGAATAGCTCAATATGCTGTTTGGACGATCAAGTTCATTGCTGTAGCCCAATTGCAACCCAATCATGGCTTGAGTGATAAAAGCACCATCAACATTGTTTTTTGCAATGCTTCCCCTTAAACCAGTTTCATTGAAAAAGAAACTGTTTGCTGCAAGAGTTGTATTGCTTCTATAGCGGAACACAGGATTTTCAACTGCCAATACAGGTTGTTGCTGATTGTTGCCAGTGGCCAAGTGTAGCATAGAAAAATGTCCACCAGCTTTGAGATTATATACCATGGAGTATGCACTGGATAATGATGTAACCAGTAAGAACAGTAATCGATTATTTTTTTTCATTTAATTCTCCTAGATATAAATTTCTTTAATATTAAGTTTAATACCAATAGATAGCCTGTTTAGTTGTAGATCTGCGCTTTCGCCATAATAATCGCCAATATAAAGTGCTTTGGGGTTGATTGGCTCTTCGAGTAACGCTGATTGGTGATCATCCGTTATATTATTGTTAATCGGTAACTGTGTTTTGAAGATGCTGACGCTATGTGCATAGCTAAAGACTGACTGTATGTTTTCTGTTATTGGGTAACTCAAGCTTAACTGAATATCAGTTGGATAAGCTTTAAGGTTTTTTGACAAGATCTTTTTATATCCATAGAACAATGTTCCTGTATCATTGGATGCTAAGTCATATGCTAGATAAGCAATATTGGCGCCCAATTCAATACGAGCATCATTTTGTGCAGTGTAGTATGTACCAATTCCTAAAAAAGGATTGAAGTTTTGTGGCTTAATTTCTAAAGAGCCACTGGCAAATATTTGACTATTGTGTAATGCATATTGTGTGCCCAATTCCCCATATACACCCAATACTCTGTGCACCATCTGAGAGGCTTGAATGCTGGTGGACATAAATTGAATAGGGGTTAAGTGAGCAGAGTTGGTTTTATCGCCTAAATATTTAATGACTTTGTTGGCATCATCACTAAAGTGAGGTGTTAAATAGGTTACACCTGAAAAGCTAAGCTGTGTCTCAGAGATGGATACTTGGGATGAAATTGTGACGGCTGATAAGCCAACCATGGCTGATAATATGGAGACTATCATAAAGTTTTTTTGTGATGACATATCTGCTCCTTAATATATGATAATTGCTAACTAGGATTCTAATGGGATGTTCAAAAATATTCAAGCAATAATCAGTGATGGCGCGTATTTATTAATAATTGATTTTATTTATCCATAAATGCGAATGATAAACCAATAGTGACAATATCTTGTTTTAGATCTAACTTTTCTAGGGTGATGTCTTCATTTTCTCGACCAAAACCAAGTTTATAACTGCCATAGATTGTTAAGCCTTTATTCTGTAATGGCAAAGTTTCCGCTCTGAGCTCACCATAGTAAAATAGGTCATCTATACTGCTTATTGTAACAGTATCATTACCGAGACTATAGCTGTTTGTATAATCAACATAATTAAGCTCTAAATCAGCATTATCTGTTGTTAATCGTTTGTATTTCTTTAGAGTAAACGTTCCTTTTATTTGAGATACGCCAAAGGATGCGCCAATGTGGCCTCGGCCATAGTTTATCATGGCGCCAAGTGAACTATCTAAGGAAAGTCCTGGCGTGAATGAAATGATATCAATACTTTCTCTTGGAATAAAATCCACGGGGTAGCGGGCATTGAGATTCATAAACATATGAATTTTTCCAAAATCATACGATGTTGATATGCCAGTATCCACACTCTGATAATGTTTTTGAGCGTGTAGATGATTGCTTTTGCTCTCAACACTTTTAAGCAATTCATTTCTTAAGTTTTCAAGCTTTGTAAAAGCACCAGTTGAAACAATATAGGCTGTATTATAATGTGGATTATAACTGTTATTAGTAAGGCCATTATCCAAACTGGTATACTTTGGTAAACTGGCATTGCTGAATACCAATCCATTGCTTGCTGTAACAACCAAAGTGCTTGTTGCTAGGTCATCTGTTTGATCAAGTTGGGTTGCATCTGTCCCGGTTAACAAGGTTATATCTGGAATTTTGAATGATGCATTATCACTTGCAATAACAATGGGGGTTAGGGTGACTTGAGTCGTAGAGCTGCTCCAGGCTTTGGTTGTATTATCTTCATCTATAAAAATAGAAGATACTGGTTTTGATAATGCTTGGTTTTTACTGAGATCTGCAAAATCTGCTTGGGTTGTACCCCTGAAATTTTCTAATGTTTCATAAGCGAGAATTTCATCATATGTTTCTAAAAGTAACGCTTTTGTTTCATGCCCAATACTGCTGATTCCAACATTAAGTCGGATAGAGAAATTGGCACTAGATATGCAATGTAGGCCTAAAGCCATCAGACCTAGATACCAGTTTTTATTCATGTTTCTCTCCAAATGCATATTAGTTGTTCATGCTCAACCCAACAGAAAAACGTTGACTCATCATAGGAGAACGTTTATCTGATCCTTTAAGATCAACCGTATGATCATCTGATGTTAAAACAGTGTTGAAATGTATATCAAGTTGATCTGATAATCTGATATTGGCCACAATTTCATGACAGGTAGTGAATGCTTTTAGCTGAGTAAGATTGTGCTGAAGATAAGCTTCCCCAACAGGTGTTGATAGAAATTTTATGTTGGATGAGAAGCGGTCATAAGCCATGCCAGCAAGGAAACCAACCGAACCATTCTCGTTTCCAAATGATAATCCAGCTTTGATTGACATATCCAATTCGGGCTTTATTGTTACAAATTTTCCAGTGTGTTCCATTTTTTCAACAGGTGTGGTGATGTCTGTTTTTGCATTAAAGAACATAAATCCAAGAAATTGGTATTCAATGTCCATGGCCAAAGTGATGCCATAATACTCTAAATATTCGTAGTCATTCTGTGTATAGTTTACATTTGAGCCAGAGAAATCTTTGGTAAGTAAGTTATCTATATTGTTTACAGGGGTAGTGTCATGCCCATAGACAATGTAGTACTTTTTACTTGCATCAAGGGTATAGTATTTACTTATGCCTGTGAAATTAGTATCGCCTATGACGTTAAGCAGTTTATCTGTGCCAGATAATAGGTAGCGATATGTAGGGGCATTACTAAGAAGATTGCTAATAATACCATCGGTAGTGCCAGGGGCAGGGGTTGAAATATTATAAAACGTTAAAACGCTGGAGGTGTTTTCTGTAACAGTTGATTCAATGGGTATTTTATAGAGGCCATTAATATCATCAAGGCCTATTGAAGCTGCGTCAGCATTGGTTAGAATTGCAGTTAATTTATCACCTGAAATTGCATCTGTTTCAGCTGCATCAGAATTTGTTTTGCCTGGTTTTTTAAGATTAAATTCAGTGTCAATATAGGTTACACCAGGGCCAATATGATCATCAAACTTATAGTTATTATCGATACTGGATTCGAGATCGCCAAAAGGATGGTTTGCAAAATTTTTAATTTCACCGGTGGCACCTTGTAAACTGTCTAGATAATATTTACTTTCAATTTCTGTGCAAACGGATTTTTTATTCAAACTGATGCTTAAAGACGGCTTAAGTTTTAGTTTTGCGCTGATAGAATGGGGGATTGCCAATATACACGCAGTGACGATAAAATGGCAGAGTTTATTCATGACAGCTAGCTCCGTTAGCAGATTTACCTTACTAGTATTAAAAATTATCCAAAGGATGTCAATAACTATTGCCTGCGGAAAAAGGAGTTTCCCTTGACTATTATTATATAGTATGGAGAAATACTCTTGATAAAAGTGGATGTAATAATGAGCGCTATTTCCCCAAGACGTGATGAAGATTTTTCTCAATGGTATTTAATGGCTGTAATGCCGCTGGCCCAGCATGGTGCTGTTCGAGGTACTCAGGTGATAAAACCTTGGGGCTATGGTATTTGGTCTTTTATAAAATCCGATCTCGATTTGAGAATTCAAAAAAAGGGATGTGAGAATTTTTATGCACCATTGTTTGTTGGATTGGATGCATTGTCTCAAGAAGCTGCACATATCGAGGGTTTTGCAGCTGAATGCGCTGTGGTGACTCATTCAAGGCTGAGTTTAAAAAATGGTGTATTGGTCCCAGATAGTCCACTAACAGAACCTGTGGTAGTTAGACCAACTTCTGAGGCGATTATTGGGCCCATTGCTAAAGGCTGGGTTGAATCTTATAGAGATTTGCCATTAAAGCTGAATCAGTGGGCAAATGTTGTGCGTTGGGAAATGCGAACGCGACTATTTTTGCGATCCAGTGAATTTTTATGGCAAGAGGGGCATACGTTTCATGCCACTGAAAATGAAGCGAATGATTTTGCAAAACAAATGTGGCATGTTTATGCTGAATTTATGAAAGAAACCTTAGCGCTGCCAGTTGTAATGGGAGAAAAACCAATGTATGAACGTTTTTCTGGTGCAAAACATTCTTACACTCTTGAGCTTCTGATGCAAGATGGTAAGGCGCTTCAAGGTGGAACATCACATGATTTGGGGCAAAATTTTTCCAAAGCCTATGACATAAGCTTTATGGGGCAAGACAGTCAAATTGAACATGCGTGTGGAACATCTTGGGGCCTGACAACTCGCTTAATTGGTGCCATGGTCATGGTGCATGGTGATGATGATGGTTTAAGAATTCCACCAAAGGTTGCATTAAAGCAAGTGGTGATTATTCCCATTAACCCTAAAAATGATCTAATGATTGAAAAAGCATGTGTTGATGTTCAAAATAGACTAGCGGCATTGATGTATGACAATAAGCCTGTTCGCGTCACTATGGATAACCGTGACATTAGAGGTGGGGCAAAAAAATGGGCGTGGGTTAAAAAAGGCATTCCTTTGCGTATTGAAATAGGTCCTCGTGATCTTGAGAAACAATCTATGTGTGTCATTCGTCGAGATATGGATGAAAAGCAATTTATCCCGATGTTAGATGTGGAAAAAATTCCACAGATTTTAGAAGATATCCAAGATAATTTATATCATGAAGCATCTGATTTCTTAAGATTAAACACCCATGTTGAAGAAAGCCTAGAAAGCCTGTTGGCATATTTTGAAAAAGGGGGAATTGGTTTGGTTAAGGTGCCTTATTTTGACCATACCGAAGTTGAGGAAACATTATCTCAGCACCAAATTTCAGTACGCTGTATTCAGGATTGTGCCAAAAGCAGTATTTGTGTGTTTACTGGGAAAGCAACACAGCAAGTAGCCATTATTGCAAAATCTTATTAGAGGCCAACCATCATTTGTAATTCTCCTGAGAGGAGCTCATAGAGTGGTTTGATATAGGGTTGAGCTACTTTAAATAATAATAATAAAGTAATGATATAATGACCAATGGGGTCAAACTGTGTATAAAGTGCTTTGGGGTACCTAGGCAATAGCCCTCTGACAACGTAGCTCATATCTAAAGGTGGTAGCGGAATGAGGTGAATACAAATGAGTAAGATATTAATTTGTACGCCAGCCTCTGCTGCAATCAGTAGAAATTCAGATACTGTTGGCAGACTTCTTTCTAATCCAAGTGCAAGTTTTGCCATCCATAACCAGCCTATGGCCATGGCAAGGTTGGCCAGAAAGCCGATACAGACGACACCAATAACATCAGTTTGACCACCTTTAAGGAAGTTTTTCCGTATTACTGTCGATTCTGTCCACCCATAGACATAGTTTTGTCTAAGAATTAGGAGAACGGGGGCTAATAGAGATCCAATTGGGTCTAGGTTGCTCATTGCAAAAGAGGTTTTGCCAATAGATTTGATGGATGGGTCTCCTCTGTAGTGGCAGGCCAATGCTTTTGCTGATTCCCGCCAGCTAATTGCCATTAATGTTGGTGGTATCCAAATCAGTAATTCTAGAAACCATTTGTAAGCAACTAACATAAAATATCCTATTTTTCATCTTAATAACTTTAGTGCGGTTTTCGAATTAATGCAAATTTTGTTTTAATGGGTGCACAAATTCTTGACTTCAGTTAACAATCCTTGCAAAATGTGCCCATGCCGCTGTAGCACAACTGGTAGTGCAATCGATTTGTAATCGATAGGTTGGGGGTTCAAGTCCCTCCCGCGGCAATCTTATGGTGTTATTACAAAAGAATTTTTAAGCTTTACTTCAAACGCTGAATCACATGGTATGGCTGAGTGCTTACATACGCTTTATGTGCACCTTTCTTATTTTTTTTACTTAATCGTATGGTCTTGGGAATGACTGTATCCACATTGCTTGTGTCCAATAGGCAGTTTTTTTAGAAGTTAAATTACTTATAACTTGATGTGAGTCTAGGTCAAAGCTATACATATTTAAGAATACATAAAATAAATAATGAGTTGATGTATATAATAACCACACAATAAAGTTAAATATCTCGCACAAAATAAATAAAGAAATAATGGTGCATAAGATTATTATGTATAGATGTTCCATATCTGACGATGATAATAATGGGGGTTATTGGCATAGCATGAAAGAAAAAAGATAAAATCAGTATTCATGCCACAATAACAAGCTAAGGCTTGAAAATGCATTTACAATGATATAGGTGCTTGTGTCATATTTTTCTGTCAGAGTGCTAGCAGCGCCACCTAGAGATAAGCCATAACAAATAATTTCGGCATCGGGTTTTTCTTCTTTAAGATTAGTCAGTCGCTTGTTAATTTTTGGCCACTCTTTGGTTTTTACCGATAGTGAGATGATGTTCGTCATTTTATTTGGTCTTTTGAAGTTTGCCTTGTGGCAGTCATATGAACGGTGACCAAAGTATTCTGAATGGTTAGAAAATAATCTGAATGGCTGATTTTAGGACGCTCATGCTAAGTAGGGTAGCAAGTTTTTTCCCTTATTGTTAATGAGAGTTTGGTGGGTGTATCATATCTGTGCATTAAGTATTATTATAGAGCAATGTTACGACATAGATGAATATTGGAGAGTATGTATGTTTTATTTGTTTTTACTACTGTGTAGTTTTTCTTTTGCCTTTGATGATGTCTTTGCAGATATTCCCTCTCAGTTTTCTGGTTATAGCTATTTTATAGGATCTGGGGTTGATGCGCAGCACGGTGAGTTGAAGTATAAAGATTACGTGTTACAAGGCATTGCTGTGCCAAAAATTAAGTTTGTGTTGTCTTATCAGGTGGAAAATGACCTATGGGTCAATGGTAGAAAAATCTTTGTCTCTGTGGCTGGTGGTGAGAAAAAAGTGTATGAAAAAGCAAGTTTGTCCACTGTTGATGTAAAATATCCGATCTCTTATGGAATTGCGCTTTCCCGGGGTTTTTTGTTTAACCCTTCTAGTTTATGTTCATTATCAATTGGTATTGGGAATGAGCATGCTGCTTACAGAGCTGGTAACGAATCAATAAAGAGAAATTATTTGTTTATTGTTGCTGGACTTGATATGACCATTGGTGTGCTAACAGAGTGGGCAATAGAGATGGGTGTCGGGATTTCAGCATCCAGTGCTTCAGATGTATATTTTAACACTGTGGATAAGTTTCAGCCACTGCAATATGCTAGCACATTTAAGTTTGGCATGGTCTACCATAAGGATAGTTTAAGCGCATGATATTGTTTGAAATTTAAAAATTACTGGTGTTGGACTTTGACAGTAATCCTAGTGTTTGTTAGGGTTAAGAGCATTTTTATATAAATATAAGTAAATTGCGGAGAAGAAAATGAAAAGGCTATTCCTTATATTGATCAGTTTTTCTGTTGCCTCAGATTTGATGACAGATATTTCTGTTGGGGTGTCAAGGTATCATTTGTTCGATCCAGCATCGGAGACCATAGAAAGCTTTGATGTGGTATTTCCAGTATTGGTTGCTGAGGGCAGTATATCATATCCAGTGGGTGAGAAGCTTGGAGCAGCTTTGTCAGTAAAATATGGTGGACCTGCTAAAACAGGTGTTTTTGAGCAATTGTATGATGTATCTGGCAAAGTAGCATTGACTTATAAAATAGAGACGATTTCTGTACAGATTGGGCCTGTTTATCAGAAAACAAAAATGAAATCTATATCTTGTGATGATTTGCAAGATTGTTATATTGACTATTATGGTATTTCCTTGGGTGTGTATCAACCAATCTCAGATTATTATAGTTATAAAGTTAATTTCCAGCAACTGGTCAGCAATGAAAGTGATCGGTGGAACAGTAATGCGTCAAGCAACCCAATCGGCTTATTTGAAGCCGGTGTCACACAATTGAGTCTCTCAATTGAGCTCAAATTTGTAGAATTATTAAATTAGGAGAAAATTAATGAATAAATATTTAACTTTATCATTGGCAGCAATTGTTACTCAGGTAATGGCAGCTGATGTTGTTTTATCAAGTGGTATGGGGTTTAACTCCAATGCTAACGCGGGTAACATCGGTGTTGTATTAAACGCTGAGCATCAGCATGAATTTTCAGGTGAAACAGGTTATTTTGTTGCATCTAACTTTTTTGTGTCACCTGCATTCGCTATCCAGAAAGCACCAATCAGTGCTGGTTTGGTTATCGGTGGTACTGTCAAGAGTAAAATGGCACCAGTTAGTGCACAAATTGGTCTAAGTGTTGAAGTGCTAAATACTGAAACCAGTAGTAAGTATCAAATTGCACCAGGTATCATGATGGGTGGTTTTTACAATATGACAGATAGTTGGTCAATTAGGACGTCATCTGTTTTCTCATTCCCAAGTAAAGAGCTTGGCGTGTTTGAAGGCTATGATAATATAATATCAATTGGTGTTGCAAAATCTATCTCAATGGATGCATAATCCTTTTGAATAAAAAAAGGGGAGCTTTTGCTCCCTTTTTTTATCCAAAATATCAGCTATAATACATTATGAAAAATTTAATTATTATCCCAACCCCCATTGGTAACCTTTCAGACCTATCACCAAATATGGTGCAAGCGTTATCAGATGTTGATGTGCTATTGTGCGAAAGTATTAGCAATGCAAGGAAGTTATATCAACACATTGACCAACCGTTGCCGAAGCTGATTCGATATTGGCAAAAAACAGAAAACAAGGTGACAGATTCTTTAGAAAGCTTGCCAGGAGAAAATATTGGCTTGACATCAGATGCAGGTATGCCGGGTATTTCAGACCCAGGTTATTGGATTTGTAAGGCTTGGCATGAAAAAAAATGGCCAGTTAGAGTGGTGGCAGGACCTTGTGCTGTGCCAATGGCGATTGCTGCAAGTGGTATCCCAGCTGAAAATTTTCAATTTGTCGGTTTCTTACCAACAACATCTGAAAAGCTTCAAAAAAGATTGGAAGAGATTAAAAAAAGTGGTCAAGCTTCAGTGGTCTATGAATCACCTAGAAGAATTGTTGCACTTTGTCAGGCAATAGAGATAATTTTTGGTGAAGATCACTTGGTGTTTGTTGCAAAAGAATTAACCAAAAAGCATGAAACATACTATAGAGGATCTGTCGGTTCTGTGAAAGAGACTTTACTGAGTTCTGAGCCAAAAGGTGAGTTCTTAATGGTTATTTCAAGGGTGAAGTGCCAGGATAATTGGCAACCTGCAACAGAGGTTTTATCGGCATATTTATCCATCAGTGATTGTGCTGAGGCTGTTGCTAAAATATATTCAGTTTCACGCTCTGTTGTATATCAATTTTTATTACAAAAATAAGCTGATAGGCTGTTCTTTTGTTTGTCAATGATGTAGCATGATAATAGGGCAGGTAGATTGAGTAGTCACTGGGTAACCAGAGGAAAGTCCGGGCTCCGAATAGCAAAGTGCCAGGTAATTCCTGGACAGCGTAAGCTGATGGAAAGTGCCGCAGAAAACAGACCGCCTTCGGGTAAGGGTGAAAAGGTGTGGTAAGAGCATACCGCGTATTGGGTAACTAGTATGGCAGGGTAAACCCCACTTGGAGCAAGATCAAGTAAGGTAGTGTAGCTAGCATTTAACCTGGGTAGATCGCTTGAGTCTTTTGGTGACAAAAGACCTAGATAAATGACTGCACGCGACAGAACCCGGCTTATAGATCGACCGGCCCTGTGGTTTGAATGGATAAAGGTAATGGTTGAGAGCACATTCCTATTTATAATGTTTGCAATATTTTTTGGGGCAGCTGTACTGTCGACGTTTGCGTTATTTTCGCGACAATCATTGATGATTGCCTATATATTGCTCGGCATTCTATTGGGTCCTTTTGGGCTAAACATTATTCCTGATGCGACGTTGGCAGAAGAGATTGGCAATGCTGGGGTAATTTTTCTATTGTTTTTATTGGGTTTGCATTTAGATCCATATAATATGTTGCACTCACTGAAAAAATCTACATGGGTGACCTGCGTTGGTTCATTTTTATTCATGATTTTGGGTTTTGGGCTGGCGAATGCTTTGGGCTTTTCCAGTATGGACAGCTTAATTATTGGCTTTTCTATGATGTTCTCTTCAACAATTATTTCGTTGAAGTTGTTGCCAGGTGGTTTAATTCATAATACGCCTGTTGGCGAATTCATGATCAGTATATTATTGATACAAGATTTAATCGCAATGGTGACTTTATTAATTCTGCCCAATTTGGGTGGTGATGGTGGGTTTTCACCAATGCTGATTGCTCTGGCCGCATTACCAATGCTGATTGCTCTTGCTTATGTTTTTGAAAAGCTGGTGTTATCCCCATTATTTGAAGAATTTGAAAGAAACCGTGAATATTTGTTTTTATTAGCAATTGCTTGGTGCTTGGGGATGGCTCAGCTTTCAGAGTTATTTAATTTATCGCATGAAATTGGTGCTTTTGTCGCAGGGGTAACGGTTGCCTCTGATAGCAGGGTATCACTGTATTTGGCGAAATCACTTGAGCCATTAAGAGATTTCTTTTTGGTTATGTTTTTCTTCTCAGTTGGTGCTACTTATGATTTTAGTCTTGTAAATGAGATTTATATATCATTGCTGGTGCTTTGTTCGATTATGTTGGCATTTAAACCCTATACATTTAGAATATTTCTAACTCAAGTTGGTGAAACCATACCTTTGAGTTGGGAGCTTGGTCTGCGATTGGGGCAGGGCAGTGAATTTTCCTTATTGCTGGTAAAAGTTGCATTTGATTCTGGCCTTTTGTCTTTAAAAGCAGCTTCAGTGATTCAAGGCGTGACTGTCTTGTCCTTTATGATATCCTCATTTTTGGTGGTGCGTTATTATGCGACCCCGGTTTCTTTTGAGAATGATTCTAGCTAGTTAGGAAGCGCATGCAAGATGAAAAAACAGGGATGTCTGAGCAAGCTGAATGGCTGATGGCTTTGGATGTTTTAATTGAGGAAAATGGCACAGCATATGGGGCAGATTTAATATCTAAACTTGCTTCGCATGTTGGGCAGCAAGTGGGCTCTTCCTATTGGAACTCTACCTTTAAAACACAAAATATAGATATTGATGCATGTCAAAAAGCCAGTGCTTTGGTCAGGTGGAATGCTGCTTTTATTGTGCAAAATGCTGCTCAGTACGGCTCTGAAATAGGTGGACATATTTCTACTTTCGCTTCTTCTTATGCATTGGTAGAAATAGGTCAATACTATTTCTTTAAAGGTTCAGATTTAGCTTTGGGAGATTTGGTGTTTTTCCAAGGACATGCTTCACCTGGAAACTATGCAAGTTCATATTTATTGGCAGAATTATCTTTAGAGCAGATTAAAAATTTTCGCAGGGAATCAACTGGCCTTGGTGTATCATCTTACCCGCACCCTTGGTTAATGCCCCATTATTGGCAATTTCCAACAGTATCTATGGGGCTTGGGCCACTTGCTGCAATCTATCAGGCAAAACTGATAAAATATTTGGCTGCTAGGGGGCTTGTAAAAGATACCTCACGCCAAGTTTATGCCCTATTGGGTGATGGTGAAATGGATGAAGTTGAATCAATGGGTGCATTGGGTGTTGCTACTCGTGAAAAACTAGATAATTTAATTTTTATTGTAAATTGTAACTTGGTTCGTTTAGATGGTCCATGTCGTGGAAATGGCCAAATTATTCAGGAATTGGGTCAATATTTTTCTGGCTATGGTTGGAATGTCATCAAGTTGGTTTGGTCACAAGCATGGTTGGATTTAGTGAGTGTCGATAAAAAGGGTTACTTGCAAGAAAAATTAATGGCCTTAAAAGATGGTGAGATACAGGCTTTGTATGCAAATTTAGATACATTGAAATCGTGGTTTTATGATGATGATCGCATTGCAAGTTTGGTGATGGGTTGGCAGGATGATGATTTTGAGAAATTATTGCCAGGTGGGCATGATTTGCAACTGGTGGCCAATGCTTATTTGACAGCAAAAGAGGCCACAGAACCTTGTGTTATGTTAATTATGACAGAAAAAGGTCATGGGCTTAAAGATATATCCAGTCGAAATATATCCCACAACAAAAAGCAATTAAGTGAAGATCAGTTAAAAGCGTATCTTCAGTTTTTAAATTTGGAAACCGAAGTGAAGAAGTTGGATTTTTATCACCCTGGTCAATCGGATGCTAGAATTCAGTTTATGAAGAAAAGAAGAAAAGTTTTGGGCGGGACCTTACCAAAAAGAAGTGCCAGTTCAAGTCTTCTGAAAATACCTAAGGCAAAGGATTTGGTGAGTTCATTAAAATTAGATGTATCACGTTCTTTTTCAACAACCATGGCCTTTGTTCGAATTTTAAATGCTTGGCTTGGTGATTCATCGATTAAAGACAGAGTTGTGCCCATTTTGGCTGACGAAGGTAGAACTTTTGGTATGGAGGGGCTGTTTGCAAAAATTGGCATTTATCAACCCGGTGGTCAATTATATACACCGCATGATCATGAAGAAATTAGTTATTATCGAGAGTCACCAAAAGGTCAGTTGATTCAAGAAGGATTGAATGAAGCAGGTGCAATGTCGATGTGGGCTGCCTGTGCAACATCCTATTCAGTACATAATCTACCGTTGATTCCAATTTATGCCTACTACTCCATGTTTGGGTTCCAAAGAGTTGGTGACATTATACATGCAGCAGCAGATAGCCGATCAAGAGGGTTTTTAATGGGTGGGACTGCTGGCAAAACCACTCTGGGTGGTGAGGGTTTACAGCACAATGATGGAACCAGTTTGCTAATGGCCTCGACGATTCCCAATTGTAAAAGTTATGATCCATGTTTTGCATATGAATTGGCAATTATCATGCAGCATGGACTTGAGCAAATGTATGCAAAGGATATGGATGTTTTTTATTATATTACGATGATGAATGAAAATTATCCGCAACCACCAATGCCCAAGGGAATAGAATCTGATATTATTAAAGGGATGTACTTGATACATGATAACAATGCTTCTGTGGATATTTTGGCATCAGGGACCATACTGCGCCAGGCAATGATGGCTTGTGAATGGCTTAAGCATGAGGTAGGGGTATCAGTTAGGGTTTGGTCTGTGACAAGTTATTGTGAGCTATACCGGGAAGCTGAGCTTGCAAAGCAAGCAAGGCAAAGAAGTTATGTGGATGAGTGTCTGGATGATTCCCAGTTGGTAATTGCCTGTAGTGATTATGTTAAAGCATTGCCTGGCTTAATTCATGAACATGTTGGTCGGAGAATGGTTACAGTTGGGACAGATGGTTTTGGAATGAGTGATACGCGCCAAGAATTGCGTGAATACTATGGTGTGTCTAAGCGTGACATTGCCATAACTGTATTAGAGTCTATGGTTGAGATGGGGCTATTGGATGGAGCGAAGGTTAGGAAGTGGATTAAGCCAATAAAAACCCCTCATCCCTTGCAAGATGATCGGAGAAAAACATGACTGAGATAGTAGTGCCCAATTTGGGTGGAATTTCTGAAAGTAAAGTAATTGATATTTTAGTTAAAAAAGGCCAGAAGGTGAAAAAAGATATGCCTTTAATTACTTTAGAATCAGATAAGGCGTCTATGGATGTGCCATCCCCTTATTCTGGCACTGTCTCTGAGATAAATGTAAAGGAGGGAGATTCAATTTCTCAAGGTGATGTCATTTTAACATTAACTGGGGTGAGCAAAGTAATCGAGAAAAAAGCTAAAAAACTTATTAAAAAACCTATTTCCTCTGAAAAAAATACAGATATTTCAGCGAGCCCTTTGGTTAGGAGGCTCGCATTTGAGATGGATATTGATTTATCTGATATCCCTGCAACAGGCAAAGGACATCGGGTAACATTTGATGATATGAAAGGGTATTTGTCTAAAGGCAAACCCAAAGCCATTGACTACAGTCAATGGGGAGAAGTATTTTATTCTGCTCTAAGCCCAATACAGAAAATATCTTCACAAGTTTTAACAGAAGCTTGTGCAACTGTGCCTCAGGTGACACAGCATCACTGGGTGGATATTACAGCACTAGAGATAGCTAGAAAGGGTATGCGGGAAAAAATTACATTACTTGCATTTATCATAAAAGCGATGGTGGAGGTGATGGCAAAACATCCTTCATTTCAAAGGGCTTGGGTTGATAACAAAGAGTATGTTAACCGGCGGTATTATCATATTGGTATAGCTGTAGATACCAAAGGTGGTTTGATTGTTCCAGTTATTAAAGATGTTGATAAAAAAGATATATTGGTGTTGGCGAAAGAAATTATTTTGTTAAGTGAAAAAGCAAGAAAAGGAAACCTAAAGCAAGATGAATTATCAGGACGGTGTGCGAGTATTTCAAGTTTGGGCGGAATTGGCGGCGGGCATTTTACGCCAATTGTGACACCACCAGATGCTTATATGGTTGGGGTTGCAAGAGCAGTATATCAGCCTATATATGTGGGTGATGCCGTTGAGAAACGATATATGTTGCCGCTTTCATTATCATATGATCATCGACTGATTGATGGTGCAAATGCCGCAAGATTTTTAATGGATTTAGAAACCTATTTGGTCAATATGACCAATTTAGTTCAAGATGAGTAAGGAGCAGTTATGGATATAAAAGATGTTGTGGTGATTGGTGGTGGGCCTGGTGGCTATGCAGCAGCTTTTCGGGCAAAAGACCTTGGATTGGATGTTGTGTTAATTGAAGAAAGTGCATTGGGTGGGGTGTGTTTAAATATTGGCTGCATTCCATCTAAAACTTATTTAAGTGTGGCTGAAAAATTACATGATGCAAAAGGATTGAAGGAATTTGGTATTGAGTATTCTGACCCAAAGATTGATGTGAAAAAATTACTAGCAAAGAAAAATAGTATTGTAAAAAATCTTACAGCCGGACTTGGGATGCTTGCAAAGAAAAGAAACCTGACTGTGATTAAAGGTAAAGCAAGTTTTGTCTCTACAAATAGTGTGAAAGTAGCGAATGATCAAATTCAATTTAAACATGCAATTATTGCAACTGGGTCTAGACCAAATAGTTTGCCTTTTTTACCCAATGATAAGCGGATCTTTGACTCTACTGGTGCATTGGAACTTAAGGATATAAAAGGTCATTTGGTGATTATTGGCGGTGGAATTATTGGTTGTGAAATGGCCACAATTTATAGTGCGCTTGGGGTTAAGGTCACCATACTTGAGGCAATGGATGATATTATGATGGGTGCTGATGTATCTCATGTTAAAATTATTGCAACAGAGATGGAAAAAATGGGTATTGAAATTCGCACTCAAGTTAAAATATCTAAGGTTAATGCTGATAAACGAATTACGATTTATTTAGAGGATGAAAAGATAAAATGTGATCAGATCCTTTATTCAGTTGGTCGGACGCCAAATTCAGATCAACTGTCATTGGATGATGCTCAAGTTTTGACAGATGAAAAAGGTTATATTCCAGTTGATTTGTATATGCAAACAAACCAGAAAAATATTTATGCGATTGGTGATATTGCAAAAACTAATATTGACAATCAAATGTTAGCACATCGGGCAACTGCACATGGGCATTTAGCAGCTGAGATCATAGCAGGGCAAAATATTTGTTATGACTTTAAAGTTATTCCAGCGGTTGCTTATACAGATCCAGAATTGGCCTGGGTTGGTATAAATGCGTTTGAAGCAAAGCAAAAAGGTTGCAAGATTGGTAAATTTCCATGGCTTGCAAGTGGACGTTCATTGGCTATGGGACAGGGAGTAGGCGAGACAAAAATTTTCTCAGATCCTGAAACTGGTAGAATTTTAGGTGCTTCAATTGTAGGAAGAGCAGCGGGAGAATTAATCGGTGTATTCTGCCTTGCGATTGAAATGGGGGCAACATTAGAGGATTTGGCTTTAACGGTTATGCCACATCCAACATTGGTTGAAACAACCTCATTGGCCGCAGAGGTTAGTTTGGGGACCATTACGGATTTATAATCAGTAGGGTTTGTTTATAAGATTTCGTTTGGTATCGCCATAAGTATAATACGGATGTGAGGATGCCATAAGTTGGTAGTATATAAATTGAATGCGTCACCGCGCCAAAGTTAGTATAGGTGATCATAAGATAAGTTGGGATGACTAAAAACCCCCATATACTGCCTGTCATGATTAGCATGCTGCTAAATGTATCTCCATAGGCAGAAATAACGCTTGCGAATATGTAGGAAATTCCATCGAAAAACATAAAAACAAATACTCCCCTAAGGCTTTGTATGGCAATAGTTTGTAAGTATAAGGATTCATTCTCTAATGAAAGCAATTTGATAAAAATCGACGGGTATAAAAGAACAATGCTTGATATTGCTAACATAAAAACACTGTGAACAATAAGTGATGAAAGAATAAGTCTTGGAATATGTGATGCCTTATCTGCACCAATATAGTTTGAGCACATGGATTTCACTGCACTGCCTATTTCGGTATAGACAAACATAAACAGGATGAATAAAGTTTGTGCAAGATTGGTAACGATAAGGTGATCTCTACCTTTGGTGGCAATGTAGGATATAACTATTGACCAAGCCATCATTTCAAAAAAATGTGAAAGGGACTCAGGGTATCCAATGCGAACAGCTTGATATAATATGGCTTTATTGTATACAACATGATGTGTTTGATATTTTGCTCGATTATAGTTATTTAAGAATACGGCCATTAGGAAAAGACATTGAGCGCCCATGCTAATGACGGTTGCTAGTGCAGCACCATAGGTGCCATAGGAGGGAATCAATAATATATCTAATACTACATTGGCAATATTAGCGATCATTAAAGAAATAAACACCGTTCTAATTTGATATGTACCAATAAAAAAACTGGATAAACTTCCAGCTAATGGCCAAAAAATACCACCGCACATAATTATTTTGAAATAAATCAAACCATGCTGATGTGCAATTGGCGGGAGAATATAAGGGGCTATATAATATGAAAACATAAAAATAATGCCACAGGCTAAGGAGAAAAATATCATCTGCCAGGTGACTTTTGCTGCCTGTGCATATTGAGCAGCACCATTACATTGACCAATAATGATTTTAGACATAAAAGTAATGCCACCTGTGAGGTATAAGATCATCCAGCAATAGCTACTGGTGGTAGAAACATGACTCATCATATCAATATCAAAATATGCAAGTATTGCGCGATCTACAATAATTGAGGAATTGGATGCTAATCCAGCAATAACCAGTGGCATTGCAATGGTTAGTAATGAACGAATATATGGGGCTGGGGTTGACATGCCTTTGTACTCCTGGTGGTATTTAATGACACTCTAATAATCAATCTAGCGTTGACGAATTATTGTACCATTGTTATGATTACGAAGACAAAGGAAAGATATGTTTGAGATAATTTATAGAAAATATTTACAAACAGAAAAATTTTATTATACGATTTTAATTATATTGATTGTACCTTTATGTTTCTTGATCAATCAAGCTGGTTTTCTTTATAAGGTGTTGCTTTCGACTGTAAGCGTTTGTTTTTTATCTATATATACATTTGATGACCGTGAATCCATATTGCAGATTTTAAAACCCCTAGTTCTTGGGGCCATTTGTATTGTATTTTTCGATTCAACATTTTTTAATAGGGTGTTTCACTGTTTGGGTAGGCGTTTTGTTCTATCTGAATTATTGGGCTATATGTCGTTTGGTGTTGGTTTTGTATTATTGGCACTGGTCATGAAAAAATCAGTATTTAAAGAGAAAAATGATCGCGATTATTCTCCTTTTAAAAATTTACTCACACTTGGCATAATTTGTGTTATTGGGGAGAGATTAATGGGAGAGATATTTTTCCCAATGAGTTTGTTGGTTCATACAAGCAAACTTGGATTGCTCGCGACCAATATAGTAAGGCATTCTGTGAAACTTGGGTTAATTTTTAGTTTTAACTTTTTGTTGGGCAGGGAGGCTTGGGATTTATTTGGAAAAACATCTTTAAAGTTTTGGACATTTGTGACCTATTTTATTATGGGTATTGGTGCATTTATAGTGATTCACTGGTTAATTTCATTGTTGATGTCATTAACTGTTTATCACACCTTATTGTTTTCTTATCAAGTGGTTGTAAGAGATTCTTTGGATTATTTTGTCTGCCAACTTTTCTTAGTGGTGTATCTATTCATTCAAACTCTATATGAAGAAATATTGTTTCGGACAATTATGGTGGACCTTTGGCAAGGTGCTGGATTTGCGAAATTGCAAGAGGGGCAATCCAATTTTTGGAAAATAATTAGGGTGTCTTTTTTAATGAGTGCTTGTTTCTCAGGAATGCATATGGCCAATCCAATTGAGAATGGAAGAATATTGTCTTCCTTCACAGAGAGGTTTTTTGATTATTTTCAAGACTTCTTTTATTCATTTTCATATTTATACATCGGAAGCATAGCAATGTCATGGGGAATGCATTTCATGCATAACTTATCATTGGGGTTGTACCGTTTTTCAGCATCACCGATTGATATTGGCGTAATAGAGGTTCATGTGTCAACTAATACAATGACAAGCTCAGTAAAAATTGCTCGCTCACTTACAACGATAGCATTAGGGGTTGTGATGGTGATTTCAGCAAAGTGTTTTGTTGAGGGTGAAAAAGATTTGGAAATAAGATGACGGTTCATGTTTTGGGTGTTTGTGGCACACTGATGGGGGGTGTTGCGTGCCTGGCTGTTGAAAAAGGTTATGATGTAATTGGCTATGATGTTTCATTTATTCCCCCAATGTCGACGGTATTAGAAGGCAAAAATATAACCATTATTTCTGAGTATCCAAATATTATTGAATTAAAAAATCTGGACATGGTTATTGTTGGTAACCAACTGAGAAGAGGGCACCCATTAATTCAGTGGTTAATTAAAAAGCGGGTAAAACTGTATTCTGCACCTGAGTGGCTTTTGGAATTTGTTTTGCGTGATAGAAAGGTAATTGCTGTAACGGGATCACATGGTAAAACAACGATAACAACGATGATTTCCTGGGTTCTGGAGCAATGTGGTCAACAGCCAGGGTATTTAATTGGCGGAGTGAGTTCTCAGTTAGGAGGGTGTTCAGCATTGGGTAAAGGGCCTTATTTTGTGATTGAAGCAGATGAATATGATAGTGCTTTTTTTGATAAACGGCCAAAGTTTATTCATTACTGGCCAACAATGCTAATTATAAGCAATATTGAGTATGATCATGCAGATATATATCCAGATATTAGTAGCATCATTACACAGTTTGGTTATTTATTGCGTTTGTTGCCGAGTCAAAGTAGCGTTATTTCAACGAACATAACATCGGGATTGGAGGATATGATCGAATCATTTGGTCTTGAGCATTTACAGTATGGGGGAAATTGTGGAAAGTATGGAACCAATCTTTTAAATAATGTTGTCTTAAAAATGCCAGGAAAATTCAATCAGGAAAATGCTTTGGCAGCTTATCTTGCTGTTAAAGCTATCGGAATTGATGAAAAAGACATTAAGAAAGCTTTATCGCTTTGCAAAGGTCCAGCTAGACGGCAAATGGTAAAGTATCAAAATCAAGGTGTTGTTGCTTATGATGATTTTGCACATCATCCTTCAGAGCTTTTGCAGGTGGTTAAAACATTTCAGCCAAAAGGTCGGTTAATGGTTTTGTATAATCCTGCAACCTATACGCAACGTCAGGGACTTATGGATGATAAAGTAATTGATATTCTTAATAAAGTTGATAAATCAGTGATATTATTACCAAAAAAACATAATTTACACTTGGAAGCTTACCGCAAAGCAGGCATTATATTATGTGAGGATGAGCGAGCATGTGCTTTGGTCTTTTTAAATCATGTAGAGGACGATACACAAATTATTGTCACAAGTGCATATTATTTGGAAATATTTTGGACCAATCTTTTACATGGACTGAAGGCAATGGAAGTGAGCTCAAAGATATCAGATTAATTTATGAAACGGAGTTATAAATGTCAAGAAATGTGGATGGTCAGATAAATTCTTACTCTTTAAGTGAGATAGTTGGTTACATAGTTCCAAGAATTAAATTCAAAGTTGCAGGTGTAGAGTTGCATTTTAATTGGACGTATCCTGACTGTCGAAATTTTTTCTTATTGCGCCTTTGGGATGTTTGTTTTTTTGGCATGTCGTATAATGTGAATGTTGTGTCCGAGTTAACAGGTAGGGAGGACAGTTATCGCTTTCATTTTCTAGGGTTTTGTTTAGAGTATTCACCAAATTCAGGTGATAATAAATTTTCCTTAGAATGGGATAAGAAAAATGTTGCGATATTGATTGTTTTATTGTTTTTCTTCTTAATGAATATTATAGAGGTTGGATTGCCTGCGGTATTAACAGGGTTTGCACCAATGTTATCTGAGTTAACCTTGCGATTTATAGCGTTAAGTTATGGCGCTTTCGTTGCCTGTATTGAATTGGTAACATGGTTGGAAAACATGGTGATAAACTGCTCTAAGAATAAAATTTATGATATAAAAGCTATGCTTAGGCCTATTTTTCACTACAGAATTTGGTTGTTGCTTATCATTTCAGCAGCCTTTATTTTGGATTTCTATCCCTCATATTTTGCCATAGCTTTGACTGCCATGACAAGTATCTTAGATGTGTTATTTGCGACTAAAAATGGCAGCTTGGATAGCGATAGCGGGATATTTACTTTCAACTGGGACCTTTTAGGGGGCAAAATGCAGTTTATGGGGTATCATCTTCTTCAGACTAGAGTAATGTTTTCAATATTATATATGAATATGAATTTTTTAAAATTATCTAAACTGACTGCACATTTTGATTTAAGAGTGTTTTTAGCAGATGAAAATCAACCTTGTGCGGATATTTGCAGATCTTATCGGGCACATTTAAAGCCGCAGACGATGGGATATTCTGATTCACCATCAGTCCAGTAGATTAATGAGTGCTTTTTCAGAAAGTAAGGGAATATTCATGGATTTAGCTTTGTCTAGCTTGCTGCCAGGTTCTGTACCAAAAATGAGGTAATCGATACTTTTAGATAAAGTGCTTTTTACAACTCCACCTTGCTTTTCAATCATTGATTGGATCTGTGATCTACTTTGCGACAGTGTGCCTGTTATAACAAAGGTTTTATGCTGAAGTTTCCCGATTATAGTTGTCGGCATATGAATGTTGCAATGTGATCTAAGTATATTGAGCTCTTGTGTGTTTGTACTATTTAAAAAGTAATTGGTAATGTGCATTGAGGTGGTGAAACCGATGCCATGTATTTTATCTAGCTCATTAACAGTTGCTTTGGATAATGTGTCTAATGTGAAATTTTGGCTGAGAATTTTAGCCGTATCTTTCCCAACTTCACGAATGCCAAGAGCATATAAAAATTTATCAAGACTGATGCTTTTTTTATCCTGTATTTCTTGTATTAGGTTTAGTGCTGATTTATTCCCCATTTTATCTAATTGACAAATGTCTTCTTCTTTTATTGAAAAAAGATCAGAACAACTTAATATTAGGTTGTTTTTTATTAGTTTTCCGATAATTTGTTTACCAATGCCTTTAATGTTGAATGCATGTCGTGAACAAAAATGATGAATTTTTGCTTCTATTTGAGCTGGGCATTTTGGGTTTTCACATCGGATGGTGATGCTTTCAAATGTTAGGCTGTGATTACAGCTCGGGCATTGGGTTGGTTTACAGACCTTTATGGTGTGTTTGGGCCTTTTCCCCAACACAGGGCCAATTATCTCAGGGATAACATCCCCAGCTCGACGAATGGTGACAAAATCATGTATACGCACATCTTTACGATTTACTTCATGTATGTTATGCAACGTAGCATGACGAATTTCAACACCCATGAGTTGAGTTGGTTCAATAGTTGCAACAGGCGTTAGCGCACCTGTTCTACCAACTTGGAAGTGAATACCCTTGATGGTGGAAATGGCTTCTTGAGAAGGAAATTTATAAGCGATTGCCCACCTGGGCGCTTTGGCTGTATGGCCAAGTGTTTCTTGTTGTTCTAGGGCGTTAACTTTAATCACAGCCCCGTCAATTTCATATGGAAAGTCATCGCGTGTGGATAAAATATGTGCTATGTAGTCAATAATATCTTGTTGCTTTAACAATGGATTGCTGCATATTGATACTGGAAAGTTATGTGCTGCTAACCATTGTAGACGTTTGGAGTGTTGATCTGGTAGTTCATTACTAAGAACTGTATAAGCATAAAATCTTAACGGCCTTTTTGCTGTAATTCGTGGATCCAGTTGTCGAAGACTGCCAGCTGCTGCATTTCTAGGATTTGCAAAAGTTTTATCTGAAGTTGCATTGAGTTGTTTGAAGTCAAGGGTATGAATGACCACCTCTCCCCGTACCTCAAGCTCGGGTGGGGCAGAGCTTGGTAAATTTTGAGGAATATTTTTAATGGTTCTAACATTGTGTGTGATATCTTCACCTTTTATACCATCGCCCCTGGTGAGTGCCTGGGTGAGCTTATGATCTCTATAGATCAAACAAATGGCCAAGCCGTCCAATTTGGGTTCACAGATAAAAGAGGGGTTGGATATTTTCTTCAAGATACGTTGGTAAAAGAGCGAAAAATCTTGAGAGGAGAAACTGTTGTCTAAAGAAAGCATTGGCGCTTGATGTTGGATTTGAGTAAATTTCTTTGAAGGCGTTGCACCAACCCGTTGTGATGGTGAGCTGTCTGTAACCCAGTTTGGGTTTTCTTTCTCAATTAAAAGCAATTGTTTCAACAATTGATCATATTGAGCATCAGTGATGATGGGGTCATCTAGAACATAATAGCGGTGATTGTGCATCTCAAGCGTTTGAATCAATTTAAAATACGTTGATTGTGTCATATTATCTCCTCAATCGAAAAATCAGTAATGCGTAAAGTTTGTCCAACCTGTATGGATAAAATAACATCAATGGTCTTTTGATTTTGAAGAACCATTGGTAACCGCAGTTGGATAAAATGGGGTAATTTTTTTTCAATGATAATTGGTGCTCTTGTGATTGCATCGCAACTTTGTTGCGAGATGATACAGTGATCTAAAAGTCCTGAGCCTGTTGCAGCATAAAGTTTCTGTTCAATTTGTGATAAAGCATGAGGTTCAAAATATTTTGAGAGTCGATTTTGGTCTTGTGAAAATGTTTTGGGATCTACATGAAATGCTGCAATCGTGGCTTTTAGTGAAAAAACAATAATGTCTTCATATTCTATGTTTGTCTCAATGGGTGAGGTTTGCTCTTCTATAATTGAAGCATTATTGTTTTTGGTCACTAAGTGTTGTTTGGGGAAAGGCTTTTGCCATTGTTCAATGGGGTTTAACATTGCCTGGGTAAAAGGGCAGAGTAAAAGCCACAAATATCTATTGCTGTGAGATTTGCTCACGAATGTCTCTCAGTTGGTCAAGTGAAATATCGACTTTTTTTTCAGATTGTAATTTGGCGTTGAAGGTCTCTTTGGCATCAAATAATACTTGGCACAAAGCATCAAAGTCATCTAAGGCAATCTTTGAATTAGCTGGTTGTGTGAAAAAACTTAGACCCACATAGGTTTCTGAGATCATTTTAGTAATATCAAATGTTCCAGGAGATGATAATGTGGCGACATAAAATTGCTTATGGTTTTGAGTAACTGCATGGAATATTTTTTGTTTTTCACTAAATTGCAATTTATGGTTTAGAAAAAACTGTAGCAATGCTTCCCCTAATATGGGTTTTTGCGGAATAAGGTAGATACTGATAATTTGTGGTAAGGTTTTTATCTTTTCTGCAGGCTCATTTTCAATTTCTATAAACTTTGATGGATTGTCTTGTGGTTTTAGTAATTTGCTTAAAGCCAGTATTAAGATAAAAACGGCAATGGCTGATGCAAAATATACTGATGGTATTTTCATGAATGCTTTCCTCATTTGAAAATATCTAACCAGAATAAAGGCCAAAGATCAAATGCTCATTTTAGAGAAGGAAGCTTGTTTTTTCATATTGAATAGTGTCATAATTGACATGTGAGCCTTGGTAGCTCAGTTGGATAGAGCGCTCCCCTCCTAAGGGATAGGTCGCAGGTTCAACTCCTGCTCAGGGCGAAGTAATTAATTTTGAGGTTATAAAATGTATAAATGTAGTCGTATGTCCAAGTTTTTAGTGATGCTTTCTCTAATAATTTTAACAGTATTTGGATTAATCTATTATGTTGTTCAAAGTTCATTGCCATCATTATCGGGAGAGTTTATTTCAACTGATGTTACAGCCATGGTAGAGATTTCTCGTGATGAGCATGGAATTCCAAGTATTGTTGGGGAAAATGAGTTGGATGTTTTTTATGCACAAGGGTATGTGCATGCGCAAGATAGAATGTTCCAAATGGTGTTGATGAAGCATATGTTTTTAGGTCGTATGAGTGAAATATTTGGTGAAAAAACAGTGAAAGTTGATCATTATATGCGATATTTGAATGTTGAAGAGTGCATACAGGGTTCATATGAAAAGTTAAGCCAGCACACCAAGGATTCTTTGCAAGCTTATGCAAAAGGGGTTAATCGATATCTAGCAGAAAAACAGAGTTCTGTGGAGCAAAGACTGCTTGGTTTTACAGTAGATCCTTGGCGCCCAGAAGACAGTTTAGTGATTCAAAAAGCGATGGCATTTGATTTAAGTCGTGATTGGCCGTTGATTTTGAAAAATACAGCATTGGCTGAAAAATATGGCAATGATGTCTTGGATGAAATCTATCCTTATGAATCTATTGTTGAACCAAGCATCACTGATGAGGATTTAATTAAGAAAGGGCTGCCGTATGCAAATAAGGTTCGGCATTTTTCTGATGGACCCAGTGTCCCAAATGAAGTGGTTAGCTCATTTGAGGCATTTGCCACATTAAGCCATAATGTGCTATCTGGTCTTTCTTCAGATGACAGTGCAGAGGCAGGATCAAATATTTGGGCTGTGGGTAAAACCGATACGGGTATGCCATATTTGGCAAATGATCCCCATTTAAGCTATCGAGTACCGAATATGTTCTATTTGGTGCATTTAAAGGCCTCAGGGTTAAATTTAACCGGTGGTTCAATACCGGGTGCACCAGGTATTATTATTGGTAGAAATGAGGATATATCATGGGGGTTTACCAATGGAAAGCTTGCTCAAAGCGATGTTTTCTATGGTAAAAATATCAAGAAAAAACGCAAGCGTGAAGAAACAATTAAAGTTGCAAAAGGTGAAGATATTACCGTTAATTATTATGATACAGATTATGGTGTGCTTATATCAGAAGAGGGTGCCCCATATGATGTGACGCTTAACTGGACGTCTTTTGTGAAAGATGATGTGACATTAGATGCGATTTATGGGTTTAACCGCTCTACATCTATTGCAGATACGAAGAAATATATGTCTTTGTTTCAAACACCTGCGCAGAATTTTTCCATAATTGATAATCAAGGAAACTATGCATTGTTTGCTTTAGGAAAGGTTCCAATTCGAAAACATTCAGGACGAATCGCGGTACCAGCTACTCGGGACTATCAGTGGAAAAATACTATTCCAACGACAGAAATGCCATTTGTAGAAAACCCTGATCGTGGCTATGTGATGAATGCAAACAATGATGTGGTATCAAGGCATTATGGTTATAATGCTTCTCGTTTAGAATTTGATAATTTAAGAGCTGTACGCTTGGTTAAAATGCTTCAAGAAAAAGACAGTTATTCTCTAGAGGATATGTCTTCGATTCAGATGGATAATGAGGATCAGAAGTGGATGTTAATGAAAGATGCTATTATGAAAACCAAACCAGATAACGAATTGGAGCAAGCCGTCTTGGATGCTTTAAAAGATTGGGATGGGCAAGCTGTTAAAACCAGTTATGAAATTACAATATTCAGTTCTTGGATGCGTGAGATCGGTTTGATGCTTTATCAGGATATATCTATAGGGCTACCAAAATGGGCAAAACCACAATACAGCGATTTATTTGTTAGAAACAGTATTCAGAAAGAAGGAAGGGCTTGTTTATTGCATGTGACATGTGATGAGCTCTTGAGCAAATCATTAAAAAGAGCATTAAAGGGGCTTAAGCAAAAGTTTGGAACAGATGATATCACTCAGTGGACTTGGGATAAATCCCATAGTGCATTGTTTAGACATCCTATTTTCAAGAAAATCCCTCTTCTAAGAGAATTATCAACGCGCTCAGTTAAAATAAATGGAGCAAGAGATACATTAAACCGCAGTCGTTGGTTGTCCAGTAAAAATGGTTTCAAAGCCATTGAAGGTGCTTGTTTGCGTATGATCTCAAATTCTGGAAAATCGTTTGCTCATTTTTCGATGCCAATGGGTGAGTCAGGAAATATTTTCTCAGGTCATTATGATGATTTATTGTCAATTTGGGCTGAAGGTGAGTATTTGAGTTTAGATCAAACAAATGATGTACATCATTTGATAACAATATACCCAAATTAAGCTCTATCCATTGCAGATAGTTGCAGGTATTTTTCTAAAATAGCGCATTGTTTATGTGCTCTTTCGCTACAAGGTAAAATAAAATCTGCAAATTGTCTGGATGGTAGAACATATTCATAATACATTGGACGCGTCATGGTAAGATATTGCCGTGTGGATTGTGCTAAGGTCCGACCACGTTTCTCAATATCTCTTTTTATTTTACGAGCCAGGCAAATATCAATGGGTGTGTCGATATAAATTGCAGAGTCAGCGTGCTTTCGGATATTGGGCATACTTAATGACAATAAGCCATCTAGCAAGATAACGGGTCTTGGCTCAACTGGGATTAAGGGCAGAACCCGGGTTTGCTTTACATAACTGTAATTTGGACAGAGTATGCTCTTGCCATTAGCAAGCTGGATTAGATGTTTTTCCAATAACGACCACTCAATTGAATCTGGATGATCGTAGTTAACAAAATGCCGTTCTTTTTCAGGCATATGGTCTAAGCTGTAATAATAATTATCCATAGGAATAACTGAGATAATATCGGGATAACGTTGTGTTAGCCATGATATTAAACTGGTTTTTCCGCTTGCAGCGGGGCCTGCGATGATGATTATAGTGGGTTTCATAGAGACCATTGTCTAATCAGCTTGCTATGAAAGCAAGAAAAATATTGCTATGATTTATTTGGCTTTAGTTATTAACTGGTTATCATTGAATAAATCTTCTTTAATATTTCCCTATCTTCAATTGGCAAGGTTGGATAAACCTTGGGGAATAGTTTTACTCGCCTGGCCAACGCTTACTGCTTTATGTTTGGTTCATACCAAGGATATAGGAACATGGATTGTGTTTATTTTGGGTATCATACTGACAAGATCAGCTGGATGTGTGATTAATGATTATGCTGATAGATGGTTAGATGGTAGAGTTTCTCGTACAAAAAATAGACCATTGGCCAATCAGAGCATCCATCCGTATAAAGCCTTAGGTTTTTTTACTTGTTTGTTGGCATGTTGCAGTCTATTGCTTTTCTTTTTGAATTTAAAGGCGCAAATATTATCGATATATTCAGCTATATTAATGATGATATACCCCTACACCAAACGATTTTTTTTTGCACCTCAGGCATTTTTATCCATTGTCTTTTCACTGGGGATACCCATAGCATATGCAAATGCAAATATCAGCTTGGGCTGGCAAGGGTGGGGATTGTTTTTAATCACAGCTTATTGGGTTGTTGTCTATGATACAATTTATGCACTGATAGATATTGAAGATGATATGAAAGCAAATGTTCACACACTTGCTATTACTTTGGGAAAATATGCTCATGCTTTTATTCGATATTCTTATTTATTAATATGGTTGTTATGGGGGATTTGGGGTGTAATGTTGGCTTGGCCATTTTATATAAGCTGGGTATTTTTGGGGATTAGTTATTATCAACAAATTCAGGATATGACAAGTCAGCATTATTTCAATGCTTTTTTGAAAAATCAGCTAGCAGGGCTTGTATTATTTTTAGGTGTTTTATTATCTATAAGTGTCCATATTTTATATTAATGTGGGCGGATAAAATAAATTTTTAAGTAGATTAAGTAGATATGCAAACACTACTTTGGGTAAATTTTTGATTCAGTTTATAAAGTTGACATATTAGCAGTGTGTCTCTAATCTTATTTGTATGAACAGTGAGAAAAAAATTGCAATTATTGGGGCAAGTGGCTTAGTTGGGCAGGAAGTCTTAAGGATATTAAGTGCTTATGATGTTGCATTAATTCCTTTGGGCAGAAAATCTAAAAATCAGAGGATTCAGTCTTATCTTGTTGAAAATATTGAAAAATTTGACTTCAAGCAGGTCGATGGAGCGGTAATGAGTGTCGGTGAGAAAAGTGCTGTTTTGTTTAGAGAAAAAATGCAGCATGGTATTTTGATTGATAATAGCACTGCTTTTTATCATCAAGCGCCAATGGTTGTCCCTGAAATTTATAAGGGGTTGAAGAGCTCTGTATTGGTAAGTCCAAACTGTGTAACAATTCCACTTACATTGGTATTGTATGAATTGATGAAACTTGTCAAGATAAAGAGCATTTGGGGTTCAAGTTATCAATCTGTGTCTGGCTGTGGGAAAAAAGCATTAATGGATTATCAAAATAAAAAAGGATTTTATGACAAACTAACCCCTTGCATCGGACAACTTGATGAAAAGGGTGATAGTGAAGAAGAGTTGGCTATTATTTATGGTATCCAGAAGGTGTTGGGTATTTCATTCCCCATATCCTGGATGGCTGTTAGGGTGCCTTTGGCTATTGGCCATGGAATGCATGTTCGAGTATCATTACAGTCTGTTATTGCGCTTGATGATATCCTTGAATGTTTGAGTTGTTGTCCCTATATTAAAATTGAAGATAGAGGTGATGTTGACATAAAAGGTAGTCATATGGTTTTTGTCAGTAGAGTTAGACTCGAAGGATCTGTTTTGGATCTGTGGATAGCTTCTGATAACTTGATTAGAGGGGCTGCTTATAATATGTGTGAAATAGCCAAGTGGTGTTTTGACTTGCGGGAGAAAAATGATGTGTGCTAAAAAAACAGACATAGATGGCGAATTCCCATTGGATGAAGATACGGATGGTGGAGAGACTGATGTGTCAGAAGGTGGTTCTGATGGTGATATTATTAAAGGTGAAACTTACGCTTCTATTCTGAAGCAGTTGGGTGTGAACATTAAAAATTTATCATTGAATGATCTTAAAGAGATGATTCATCAGTACAGTCAAGAGGGTTTTGAAAAAGGAAATTTGATTGATTTTAAAACAGGAAAAAGGGTAAAAAGCGACTCTAAGAAAAAAAGTGAAGGTAGAGTCTATCAGGTAAAAGCGAATGAATCTGAACCAATGACGCCTGCAGAGATGGCTCGAAAAACACAGGATGATGAATATAAAAAGGGCTCAGATAAACAAAACACACCAACAGTTGATCAACCATTTAACCCAAAGCCTAAAGCACCTCAATAGTTCTTAGTAATTGTTTGGCATTCTCTCTGGTAATTGGATTTTTTGATTTAAGCAGTTCGTTTAAAATGGTTTTTGCATCGACATTTTGATCTATGTCTATAAAGACATGTGCCAAATCCAATCGAGCTTGTTCACTTTCCTCAGAAGCCATGAAATTATATTCATCTCCATTGATGTTGTAATCGTTTGACAAGTGGTGTTCAGAATAGATACTAATGAGGATTAATACACAGATGATTGTTAAGAAAACAGAGAATATAGTGTGGGCAAATATGTTGTTGATGGGAAGTAGTAATGATTGCGGGTTATCGTAGATCATCGCTTTCTGTAATCTGAGATGTTATTAGCATATAATAAAAAAAAAGGATTGAATAGTGAGAAGTGTAAAACGTTATGTCTTAGGGTTTTCTTATAATGGAAAACATTATATTGGATACCAGTCACAAGGGTTGGGAAACTCTGTGCAGGAAAAAATTGAATTTGCTATATCAAAAGTGGCAAATCATGATATATCGACATCATGTGCTGGCCGTACTGATAAAGGTGTGCATGCATTAATACAAGTCCTTCATTTTGATAGTGATGCGATAAGAAGTGATGATCAATGGATAAGAGGCATTAATGCCAATTTACCAAAGGATATTCAGGCAATATGGATTGAGCCTGTAGATTCAACTTTTCATGCAAGATTTAGTGCTGTATCTAGATCCTATGTCTATGTGCTCAATACACAAGCAATGGATTTAATGATGCAGCCTTTTGTTTGGGCCTTGGGTGATCTTGATATTGATAAAATGAGAGAAGCATCGAATTATTTATTGGGTGAACAGGATTTTTATGCCTTTCAATCTCGAGACTGTCAATCAGAACATTCCAGGCGTTGCATTCAGGCTGTTGCCTTTGAGACAGTCGGTCAGCGAATTTATTTTCATATAAAAGCTAATGCATTTTTACATCACATGGTTAGAAAAATTGTTGCAACCTTGGTGGCAATAGGTGAAGGGAAGTTGATGCCCAAGGATATGAAAACGATTTTAGCGGAAAAAGATAGGGAGAAGGTGCCTGGACAAGCGCCAGCAAAAGGATTATTTTTAAGACAGGTGAAATATAAAGATGCTTTTGGAATTACTGCCATAGGAAAAAGTCAGCTATTGGGGGATATGAATGTTTTTTAAAAAATTTAACAGTGGTGGTTCCAAACAATCAGAGTTAGCAGGGGCTATTTATCCAATTTTGACAGGGAAAAAACTGTTGTCAGATCCTGTTTATAGAGAATATATCGAAGCTGTATCTAAAGTTGTCAATTTGGAAGATCGTCATAATAAAGTATTATACATTGCATTATTAGAGCAGTATGCACAATTTGTGCAACAACTAGAAAAGCCAAGAGATAAAAATAACTCAAGATTGCTGCATTCTTCTTTTAGAAGGGCTTATGGGTTTATACGTCAAGTTGCACCAAGAGTATGGAGTAATCGAGGTTTTGGTTTTGACCCCGATCGATTAATCTATGCATTATTTACAGCAGCTTTATTAAATGGTGTTGGTCGAACTTTTCAAGATAAAATTGTTCACGTCTGTGATAGTAAGGGTAAATTTCAAGGTACTTGGTTTCCAAATGCTGGCTTAATGATCGAGGGGCATTATCGAGTTAGAGCATCTCGTTCACTTCCAGATGATTATTGTCAACAATTGCACATCTTATATGCACAAGTCATTGTGCCTAAAATGGGACTTTCTTGGATATTGGAAGATGCAAAGCTATATATGTGGTGGGTTAAAGCATTAGAAGATATTGAACAAGGGTTTGATCAATTAGAAATTGATTTGGATATTGAGAAGCTTGCAAAGGGTGTTGGTGAAGAGTTTAATTTTGAAAAGGAAACCCCATCCATTGTCCCAGTAGAAACCTTAGAAGGAGAGAAATTTTTAGCATGGTTGTTGGATCGTGTAAAAAATAATCCAAATTTAATTAATACTGAGGGCAGTGGTTTATATCATGGTCAAAATGGTTTGTTGGTTGAAATAGATCAACTAATATCTGAGTATTTGGATTCTGCTAAAATATCAGGCGTATCCTCTCAGCTGGTTAAGCGTCAGTTTGGATTACTTGGTATTGCTTCTGCTTCCTCTGGATATGCAAAAAATAATTCAGGGTATTTACAAAATGCTTCTCAAGCATCCTTTCAAGCGATGGCGATTGATTATGAAAAAGGATTGTTTGAAAAAGGAGCGCTTGGGCCTGTTCTTCAGGTTGCATCACAAGCACAAGTAACATCAGGAGAACGATTTTTTGATAGAATTGGCGGACTTGCTAGGCAGTATTCATTAGGGCATACTAACCAAAATAATTAAAGAGGATAAAAAATGAATGAGTATGTAGCAATGACCTTAGATGTTTTAAATTCTTTTGACTGGGTGCTAATTACAGTAATTGGTGTTTCTACGTTATATGGCCTGTTTCGTGGGTTTATTAAAGAAGCTTTAACAGTGAAATCCTGGGCATTGGCAGCTTGGCTCTCTTATTTTTATTCTGAATCTTTATCTGTTTATTTTGAACCACATGTTGAAAATCCATTTATGCGAATTGCTTTAATGGTATTGGCAGTATTTATAGTAATTTTAACTTTTAGCACAATATTGCGAAGCGGATTGCGTTATTTGGTAGATAAAGCAGGTCTTGCTGGTTTGGATTATGTTCTTGGAGCTATTTTTGGTTTATTTCGAGGTGTAGTTTTGTCAATGCTGTTGATGGTGTTTCTAATGAACTTTGGATTTAGTCATGATCCATGGTGGAAAGAGTCACAAGTTGTGAAGCGATTAAGTTATATTATGGAAAAAATATCGGATCACCTACCTGAAAATACTCAGGATATTTATATTCGCTATGTATTGCCCAAAGATAAGAAGGATTAACTACTTTTTTCAGTGTAAATCTCTATGGTATTGACTTGTTCAGTTAGCTCTATTTGGAATAATTCTTTCAATATCGAGATGAGCTGTGGGTGAGATATTTTCACAGTCCCAGATGTTTCTAAATCACTTTCTGCGATTTTATCTGGTAATGATTCTATAAATTTACCATTTATTTTATGATAATAGTTTTTATCATTGTATCTAATCAGATTAAGTGTAGAGCTTAAGTTGGATTCTGAGTATTGGCTTAGTAATTCTGCAGATAATTGAATTGGGTCAATTGTATAAGGATTGGTTTTGGCATGAAGATTCAATGATTCATTCTGCAATGTGTGATCAGTGATGTTTTCAGGGTCAATTAAATCAAGGAGTTTTTTATATTTTTCAACATTAGTGATACGTGTTGTGCTATTAATATCCAATGTTATTTCTTCAGTGGATTGATTCAAAAGATACTCTTGTTCTAAGAGAGCGTATGGAGAGTTTGCATTGACTTTTATTTTTCCAGATCCTGTGGTTGGTTCACCCATAAAGATGGCATTATCAATATTAGCGATGAGGTCAATATTGATGGGGAATGCTTGTAGTAGTGCTTCTTTATCACAGAATGTACCAGCAGCTTGGTTGGATAAGTTAAGTATCGGAAGACATACATTGGATAATACAATGGAGTCATGGTTTTTGAAATCCTTAATCATGAAGCGGATATTGGTTTCAGTCTTGGTAGATGCTTCTGTGTTGTATTGGATTTTTTCTAAAGATAGTGAGTCATTGATGTTGAGATCATTGGTTTCAAAAGCAAGAATTTTTGAATTTTGTGAATTATCTGCATCCCACTGGATGGAAATGCTTTGCTTTTTTGCAGTCGCATTGATGAGTAAGGGGGTCTCTCCTAAAATAATAGGGTAATCAGTGATAGATAGATTGTGTATGGTGTATTTAATAATGTTTTTGTTAAACGTGCCATCAATAGAATCAAAATCTATTTTAATCTCTGAGGGTAAAAAACTTGAGACGAATGCGATGGCATCCTTTTCAACTGAATATTTATAGGTGTTTGAAAAATAAGCAGGCGACATTTTGACAAGAAAAGTAGAACCATTGTAACTCACTTCAGAATGAACGGAGTTAAACATAATGTGTTTTTGGCTCCAATTAACTTTTCCACCTTCTTTTTCAACGTAATCTTTATAATTTTTTTGCATTGAGTTAAGCGTATAGTATTGGAATCCAAAATATAATATTGCCGATGAGCCCATTAATATGATTAGACGAGATCTTGACATAACAAATCCTTGAGTATTTTGAAAATACTATCTGGGATATAAAAATTTGTCAAATTGTATATTGACTGTAGCGTCTTTCGAATGTATGCATTATACTTGGGTCAATGTAGGATAAATGGGGCACAAAAGTGCTTAAGAAGCTTCGTTTTTTGATGCCGTATTTGAACTGGGCGATCTCAGTATTTTGCTTTATGTTGCATTTAACGGTACAGCTATCTTCTGGAATGCTGGCTGGTCAGCTGGCTCAGGAATTTCAGCTAGAGGCAATATCAATGGCTGTCTTAATGGGGATGGTTTTTTACCCGAATATCTTATTGCAAATTCCAGCAGGAATTGTAACAGATCGTTTTGGTGTGAGAAAGGTCTTGTCTACTGGTGCCTTTGTTTGTGCAATTGGTGCTTATGGATTTGCGCATTCTTACACTTTCTACCAAGCATGTTTTTTTCGCTTTTGGATGGGGGCTGGTTTATCCTTTTCATTTGTATCTATGGCTTATTTGATGGCAAACTGGATGCCCAGGGATTCATTTTCTATGATGTTTTCTATTGCAGAGATGATTGCTTTAACCTTCACTATTTTTGCCATGCGCTTTTTGTCGGCATGGATATCACAAGGCAGCTGGAGAATTTTTGTACACAGTTTTTCCTATGTGGTTTTATGTTTGGGGATTGTCGTTTTATTATTGGTGAAGGATAAACCTGATCATTTAGAGGATATGCAAAAACCCTTATCGATGGTAGATTTGCTTACCCAGCTTAAATTATTTATGAAAGATATAAAAATGTGGGCAAATGGTATTTATTCTGGGTTGTTGTTTACTTGCTTAACGTGTTTTGTTGCACAGTGGGGGCCTATTTTCTTATCTGAAGCGACAACAATGAATTTAGATGATGCTGTGAGTATGTGTACTATGATTACATTTGGTCTAATTGTTGCATGTCCGTTGTTAAGCTTTGTCTTACCAAAGGTTGAAAATATTCATATGATTTTGTCGTTATGTGCTTTAGTGTCATCTATTTTACTATCAGCTGTAGTATTGTTTCCGATGATGAACTTAATGTTAATGAGGGTTTGTTTATTTATTGTCGGATTTTGTTCTGTGGGATATTTGGTACCATTTACGATTGCGCACTATTATGTAAGGCCTGGCTCAAAAAGTACTGCTATTGGTTTTACAAATATGTTAGCGACGATATTTGGACCGATGATTTCCTTCTTTATTGCTGTTATTGTCGATTTTTTTGGAAAACAACCTTACACCTTAAATGACTACCAGTTGGGGTTGTATTTGCTACCAATTAGTATGTTTTTTGCAAGTATGATTTGTTTTCTAATGCCAGGAACACATAAGCCAGGAAGAAATGATGACATCTAATGTAATGATCGTTTGTAATTTAAAAATGCACCCAGTGAGTAAAATCATTGAAACGTATGCTTTGATGTTATCAAATGAACCCATTGGTTTATTGTTGCCTTACCCTTATTTATCAGCTGCGATAGAAAAATTCTCAGAGAGTCAAATTTGGATTGGTGCTCAAGGAGTTTCCGAGCATGATATTGGTGCCTATACATCACAAATTTCAGGAAAGATGCTATCAGAGATTGGTGTTGAAACAGTTTTAATCGGGCACAGCGAGGTTAGAGCATTGGGTGTTGATGTGGCAGCGCAACTATCAATTGCAAAATCTTGTGGTTTTCATGTGATTTATTGTATTGGTGAAGTGAGTGAGACATTCAATTCTGGTGAACTATTGTCTCAATTGAGCATCTTGCCACCTATGAATAATTTAACCATTGCCTATGAGCCAGTTTGGTGCATTGGAACCGGTCGTCTACCAAGTTATGATGAAATTAATAGATGTGTGAAGTTGATACGGACTTGGCTTAGCAGAAATTATACTGGCAATCATCAGTCAATTAGAGTACTGTATGGTGGAAGTATAGATAATAAAAATTGTAAGGCGGTGCTGTCTCACACTGATATTGATGGTTTTCTAATTGGTGGAGCTTCACTGGATCCGAGGCGAATATTGGAGGTAGTAGAAAGATGCAAATAACTCTTTTGGTGATACATTCCATTATATGTATGTTTTTAGTAGTATTGGTATTACTACAGCAAGGCAAAGGCGCAGATGCAGGTATTGTATTTGGTAGCGGTAATGCAAGTAGTGTTTTTGGCGCAAGCGGTAGTACAGCGTTCTTAGTGCGCTTGACCACAATTTGTGCAGTACTCTTTTTTGCATCAACATTGTTTTTAGGGATGAGGGAAAATAAAGTATCTCATCAATTGTTTGAGGTTGTTGAAGCCGAAGTGGTGGAATAGGTAGACACGCTACCTTGAGGGGGTAGTAGCCGAAAGGCTGTGCCGGTTCGATTCCGGCTTTCGGCAGATATGAGGATGATATGCAAGGAAGTGAATATCTTCCCATGGTGGTTTTCGCTGGTGTAACAGTGATTATCGGTGTGGTTCCAGTAGTGTTGGCTAGATTGATGTCACAATCTAAACCCAGTGTTGCTAAAAATGCACCTTTTGAATGTGGTTTTCATGGTGTTGGTGATGCAAGAATACCTTTTGATGTTCGTTATTACCTGGTTGCAATCTTATTTATTCTATTTGATATAGAAACAGCATTTTTATTTCCTTGGGCGGTTGCTTTGGATGATATTGGCTGGTCAGGTTTCTTAGGGATGATGTTTTTCTTATTGATTCTTGTTGTGGGTTTTATTTATGAATGGAAGCATGGAGCTATAGATTGGCAGTAGTAGATATAGAGTCTCAATTAAATGGATTGGTTAGAAATGGCCATTCTGTGGCCTCTTTGGGTGATTTGATTGCTTGGGCTCAGGGAAATTCAGTCTGGCCTGCAACATTTGGTTTGGCTTGTTGTGCTATTGAAATGATGCATGGTGCCAGCTCAAGGTTTGATATGGATCGTTTTGGATGGGGGTTATTTAGAGCGAGTCCCAGACAGGCAGATGTTTTAATTATTCCAGGTACTTTGTGCAATAAAATGGCAGTGGCCTTGCGGCAAACCTATGATCAAATGGCTGAGCGCAAATATGTTATTTCAATGGGTTCTTGTGCGAATGGTGGTGGTTACTATCATGATTCATACTCAGTTGTAAGAGGTTGTGATCGCATTGTGCCTGTGGATATTTATGTTCCAGGTTGTCCACCGACTGCAGAGGCATTAATCTATGGCATTATACAGTTGATGATGAAGATTAAGCATGAGCAGCAATGGCAGGAAGATCGACTATGAGTTTGGGAAATCTAAAAAAAGTTTTACCCAACCTTATCAAAAAAGATCAGTTGATTTGTGAAATCTCAGCCAAAAAAACCTTAGAAGTTGCAAGCATATTACAGCAGCAGGGCTTTGATTATCTGTTGGATCTGTGTGTGGTTGATTATCTATGTTATGGCGTTAGCCAGTGGGATACACAAGGAAGTACTCAGGGTTTCAGTAGAGCTCAAGTTCAGCCAGTATTGGATGAATCAGATTGGCGTGGTTCAAGGTTTGTGGTGGTTTGCCACTTTTTATCATTGGCTAAAAAAGAAAGATTGCGCTTAAAGATAAGTCTTGATGATGATCTGACCATGCCTTCTTTAACCAATATATGGCCATGTGCCAATTGGTATGAAAGAGAAGCATTTGATTTGTTTGGTGTGCTCTTTACTGATCATCCCAATCTTAATAGAATCTTAACGGATTATGGGTTTGTGGGGCATCCTATGCGTAAGGATTTCCCACAAATAGGGCATGTTGAGTTGCGTTATGATGGAGAAACTGAATCTTGTGTGTATGAGCCTGTGACGATAGAGGCTCGTGTTTCAGTGCCCAAAGTTGTACGAAAGGATAATCGTTATGTCGAAAACGAATAAAGATCAGTATACGCTTAATTTGGGGCCTCAGCATCCAGCAGCACATGGTGTGCTGCGATTAATTTTGCAAATGCAGGGTGAGACTGTAATAAATATAACACCACATATTGGATTGCTGCATCGTGCAACTGAGAAGTTGGTTGAATCGAAACCATATATTCAATCCATTGGTTATATGGATCGTTTGGATTATATTTCAATGATGTGTAATGAACATGCTTATGTAATGGCATTAGAGTCAATGTTGAATTTAGAGGTGCCAAGGCGTGCAGAATACATTCGAGTGATGTACTCAGAGATAACCAGGCTATTAAATCATTTGATGTGGCTTGGCGCACATGGTTTAGATCTGGGTGCAATGTCTGTTTTTCTCTATTGCTTTAGAGAAAGAGAAGATTTATTGGATATGTATGAAGCAGCCTCTGGGGCTAGGATGCATGCAATGTATTTTAGACCAGGTGGTGTTGCAAGGGATCTGCCCAATAGTATGCCAAAATATAAAAAAAGTTCATGGAAAAGTGACAAGAAGCTTGGAGAGATGAATGCCGCTAGATCAGGCACATTGCTAGATTTTATTGAAGACTTTACCAAACGTTTTCCAGCTTGTGTGGATGAATATGAGACTTTATTGACCAATAATCGTGTTTTTAAACAAAGAACTGTCGGAATTGGTGTGATTGAGGCTGATCGAGCAAAAGCATTGGGTTTTACTGGTCATATGTTGAGATCAACCGGTGTTGCTTGGGATCTGCGAAAAACACAACCTTATTCAGTATATAATGAGTTAGAGTTTGCTGTGCCTTTGGGTAAAAATGGAGATTGTTATGATCGTTATTTGCTTCGAATGGAGGAAATGCGTCAATCAAACCATATTATCTCACAATGTGTCAATTGGCTTAGAGAAAACCCAGGTGATGTATTGGCTAAATCACCTAAGATCGTACCGCCTTCAAAATTGGATATGAAAAATGAAATGGAAGCATTGATACATCATTTTAAACTTTATTCTGAAGGCTTTATCTTGCCAGAAGGAGAGATATATAAGTCTGTAGAACATCCAAAAGGGGAGTTTGGGGTATATCTTGTCTCAGATGGCAGCAATAAACCTTATCGGATGAAAATTCGGGCTGCAGGTTTTCCTCATCTTTCAGCAATTTCTGAATTGTGTAAAGGGCATATGTTGTCAGATGTGGTGACGATATTGTCATCAATGGATATAGTGCTTGGGGAGATAGATCGTTGATGTTAATTGAAGAAGATAAGCAAAAAATACAAATATGGATAGATAAATTTCCAAAGAGACAAGCAGCATTGTTAATGAGCTTAAGAATAGTGCAAGATCGCTTGGGTTATTTGCCCAATGAGGCGTTAGATGATATTGCCAAGTATTTAGAAATTTCGCCGATTCAAGTATATGAAGTTGTTAGTTTCTATAGTATGTATCGTCGAGAAAAAGGGGCCAAACATCAAATTAAGGTTTGTAACAGTTTATCTTGTTGTTTGGCAGGCGCTGAGGAAATTGTAGATATTTTGAAAAAAAACACAAAGAGTCTGGATGTATCTGTTGGCATGACAGAATGCTTGGGTGCTTGTGCTAAAGCACCAGTGGCTATGCTAAACGATATTGAGTATCTTGAGTCATTGGATCATGAATCGCTGAATAAATTGGTCACAAGATTGGAGAAATCAGGTGAATGAGGTTTGTTTGCGTCATCTAAAACCTGAGTTGCATGAATATTTGAAAATTGGTGGATATACGGTTTGGAAAAAACTACTTTTGGGTCAATTAAGTGCAGAGGAAGTGCTTGAGGAAATTAAGTTATCCAATCTCCGGGGTCGTGGTGGCGCTGGTTTTCTGACTGGATTGAAGTGGGGGTTTATGAACCGAGAGGATCCGAAGCTCAGATATTTAATTTGTAATTCAGATGAAGGTGAGCCTGGCACTTGTAAAGATACCTTAATTCTTCGATATAACCCGCATCAACTATTAGAAGGTATTGCAATTTGCGCTTATGTAATTGGTGCAAATACGGCATACAATTATATTCGAGGTGAATATCACCGTGAATTTGTGCAATGTGAAAAAGCATTAGAAGAAGCAAGAAATGAAGGACTGTTGGGTGAAAATATCTTAAATTCTGGTTTTGATTTACAAATTCACAATATCCTGGGTGCGGGATCTTATATTGTCGGGGAAGAAACCGCTATGATGGAATCCATAGAAGGAAAGCGGGCAATGCCCAGAAGTAAACCACCTTTTCCAGCTCAAAGTGGTCTATGGGGCATGGGAACCACTATTAATAATACAGAAACATTGGCCTCGATACCGATCATTGTTGAAAAAGGTGGTCAATGGTTTCGTTCTCTGGGTGTTGAGCAATCCTCTGGTATGAAGATTTTTTGTGTCAGTGGACATGTCAGAAAACCTGGCGTATTTGAATTAAAAATGGGAACGCCATTTTCAGAGTTGGTTGAGAGATGTGGTGGTATACGGTTTAATCGGGATATTAAAGCGGTAATACCAGGTGGTACATCTATGAGGGTGCTACCAGCCTCTTCACTTATAAATTTAACAATGGATTATGATGCCATAGAAAGGGCTGGGTCTAATCTTGGGTCTGGAGGTGTGATCATCATGGATGAACATACTTGCATGGTGAAAGTATTAACCCATTTAATGCGATTTTATCATCATGAATCGTGTGGTCAATGTACACCGTGTCGAGAAGGCAGTGGTTGGATTTATGGAATGCTTTTACAAATTATGAACAATGAGGGCAATGCTGAAATGGTTGGGAAAATTAGAGAAATTGCCAAAAAGATTGAGGGAAGAACAATTTGTGCTTTTGGAGAAGCAATGAGTTGGCCAGTGACCAGTTTTATTGATCATTTCTATGATGAGTTTGTGTATTTTTCACGCCATGGAAAATCTATGGTGGTAAAACAGGCGGAAGCATTTAGCTTTGATGTGCATTTGAGTAGAAATAATGACTGAAGTAACGCTTAAGATTAATGGGAAGAAAGTGATTTGCAAAGCAGGTGATCGCTTAATAGATGTCGCACAAAAAGAAGGAAATTATATTCCAAGGTTCTGTTATCATCCAGCTCTATCTGTAGTGGCCAGCTGCCGAATGTGTTTGGTTGAAATAGAGGGTTGTAAAAAAAGTCAGCCAGCCTGTTCAATGATTGTTAGAGAAGGCATGGTGGTTGAAACACAATCTGCTAAGGTTATATCAGACCAAAAAGCAATGATGCAATTTATGTTGGTCAATCATCCTTTGCATTGTCCCATTTGTGATCAAGGGGGAGAATGTGATTTGCAAGATACTGCTATGGGATATGGGGTTGGCTATGCAGATGTTTCTATGCCAAAGCGTACTGTTGTTGATGAAGATTTAGGTGCTTTGGTTGCAACAGATATGTCTTTGTGTATTCATTGTAGTCGTTGTGTGCGTTTTGGTCATGAGATTGCAGGCATACCTGATTTGGGCTTAATGAATCGAAGTGATGGTACCTTAATTGGTACTTATCTGAAATCAGGCTTACGTTCTGAATTGTCCGGCAATATGATTGATTTATGCCCAGTTGGTGCCTTAACTTCAAAACCATTAAAATTTAAAGGGAGGTCCTGGGGGTTTTTGCAGCACGATGGTGTATCGGCGCATGATTGTCTGGGTTCAAACTTATATTATCATACGCTTGCTAAAGGTTATGATCATCTATCTGATCTCATGAGAACAGTCCCTAAAACAAATCCATTCTTAAATGATATATGGCTATCTGATCGTGATCGTTTTGCTTACCAAGGTGTACAAGTAGAATCACGCTTACTAAAGCCAAAAGTTAAACAAAAGGGAGAGTGGGTTGATGTGAGTTGGGATGAGGTACTCAAGTTAATTATGACATCCTTTCAGGCATTAACGGTATCAGAAAAAGCAAACTCAGGTGCTTGGTTGTCTTCCCAAACCACACTAGAAGAGGGGTATTTGTTGCAAGCATTGTTTCGTGATATGGGTATTTATAATATTGATCATCGAGTGAATTCTTTTTCTCAAATTGAAGATTTCCTAAGGCCCAGTCACATTAATTTACATGACTTTAAATCATTTGATGCAATTGTATTGCTTGGGTGTAATATCCGTTATGAGCAGCCTTTGATGGCATATCACATTAAAGAGGCTATTGCTTTGGGTACAAAAGTACTTAGTTTGGGTGCCATATCCCACGACTATCATTTTGAACATGATTGTATTTTAACACCGTCTCAATCTTTGGCATCCCGTTTGTTCACCTCATTATTGCAAAAAGAAGAGGGTGGGCATGAATGGATGAAAAAAGATAATATATTATTTATTTTGGGTGAGGAAGCATTAACCCATCCTCAAGCTTTTGAGATAAAAAATATTGTGCATAATTTTTGTAAACAACCACATCAATATCTTTTTTTAACCCAAGGTCCAAATGCTTTGGGGTTAAAAGCAGCTGGGTGCGTACCAAATATGGGCGATTTTAATAAAAAAACGAAGCAGGGTATGGACTATTGCCAAATGTTGAACAGTGATATGAAGTTGCTTTGGCTACATCAGCTTGATCCAAACTATGATGTATCTGATGCTAAGAAGGCCAAAAAAATGCTTAAAGAGGCATTTGTAATTTCTTTATCAAGTTATGACACAGATGGGATTAGAGAGGTCTCTGATATTATTTTACCATTGGCATTGCCCCAAGAAAATAATGGGAGTTATGTAAACTATTTGGGTATGTTGCAATCTTTTGGTGTTGCGACTCGAGCAAGATCTGAAGTTAAAATGGGGTATTCTATTTATGAAGTACTTGCATCGCTTATGGATTATAAAACTGTTGATTTTGAAACACTACAGGCAGATCTTAATTTACGCTATAAAAAAATGAAATGGCCCAATATAGAGATTAGCAAACCCAGTAAGCCAAAGAACTTGACGGCTAAGTGGATAAGGTTGGGTTTAAGTTCTTGGGTAAGGCATGATCCTGTTTTACGACATGCCAAAGCACTACAAGTGGCTTATCCTGTGAATAATGCAATGTCGGTGCATCATGAAATGAATGAACTTCCAAACTATCAAAGCAGTGATAAGGTTGCTAAGTATACAATATTGTGTGAAAAAATGGGCACAAATTATGAGGAGGTGGTTGAATGAATTGGCTGCTTATATATATTCTATACTCGATTCTTATTATTGCACCGTTAATTGTTGCCGTGGCCTATTTAACAACTCTTGAGCGAAAAATAATAGGTTATATGCAGTTGAGGGTTGGTCCAAACCGTGTTGGATTTGCAGGTATGCTTCAACCGATTGCTGATGCTATAAAATTTTTAACCAAAGAACTTATTTTTCCAACTAAGTCAAATTGGGGCTTATTCTTGTTGGCACCTCAGTTGATGTTTGTGCCTTCTTTCCTAGTGTGGTCTGTGGTTCCCTTTGATCATAATTGGGTACTTGCAGATATTGATGCAGGTTTGTTATTTGTCTTTGCCATGACCTCATTAAGTGCATATGGGGTGTTGATTTCCGGCTGGGCTTCAAATTCAAAATATGCCATATTGGGTGCAATGCGTTCATGTGCACAAATAATTTCTTATGAAATTGCTATGGGGTTTTCTCTTGTTGGTGTTGTGATGTTGTCAAAAAGTTTGAATTTAAAAACCATTGTATTAAAACAATCAGGAGGATTTTGGAATTGGTATTGTTTCCCGTTGCTGCCAATGCTGGTGGTGTATTGGATTTGTGCAGTGGCAGAAACCAATCGAGCACCATTTGATGTTGCAGAAGGTGAAAGTGAATTGGTTGCAGGATTTCATGTTGAGTATTCGGGGATGCTGTTTGCTGTATTTTTCATAGCAGAGTATGCCAATATGATTTTTATCTCGGTATTAACCAGTTTATTGTTTTTTGGTGGGTGGTTATCACCTTTTCAAGGCATTCCATATCTTGAATTGCTAAATATTCCGGGTATTTTATGGCTTGGTGTGAAATCTTCATTTTTTGTATTTCTTTATCTTTGGATGCGAGCATCTTTTCCAAGATATCGTTATGACCAGCTCATGATGTTAGGCTGGAAACAATTAATTCCAATATCCATTACTTGGATTCCAATATTGGGCCTAATGATCAAATTAGGGTGGGTATGATTATTGTATTATTAATAATAATGTTATTGGTTTGGGTGCTTTGGGGAAGCAAAGTGCTAAAACAATATTTGTTATTGGATTTCTTATCAGGGCTTCAAGTGACGCTAAAAGCATTCTTTCGCAAAAAAACAACTCAACATTATCCCGATGAAGGAGAGGAGTCTCCAATATCCCCAAGGTTTAGAGGTGCATTGGCCTTAAGACGTTACGAAAATGGGGAAGAGCGTTGCATTGCTTGTAATTTATGTGAAGCAACATGCCCAGCTTTGGCAATTACCATCGAATCCGAGCCAAGAGATGATGGTTCAAGGAAGACAACTCGGTTTGATATAGATGCTTTTAAATGTATAAGTTGCGGCTTATGTCAAGAAGCATGTCCTGTAGATTCGATTGTTCTTACGGATGAAATGCATTATTCTATGTTAGAGAGAGGGGATAATATTTTGACCAAGGATGTGTTGTTGGATATTGGTGATTTGTTTGAATCTAGGATTCAGAAAAACCTCAAGGAAATAAATGAGTGAGTGGTTGTTCTATAGTTTGGCATGTTTGTTAATTATAGCCAGTTTATTGGTTGCATTTTGTAGTCATCCGATGCATAGCGTATTGTCTCTAATCGCAGCATTTATTGTAACTTCTATAATTTGGTTGTGCTTGGGTGCTGAGTTTCTAGCATTGGCTTTATTATTTATCTATGTCGGTGCTGTTATGGTGTTGTTTTTATTCATCGTATTTATGTTGAATATGAAAAAACTACATGTAATTCCATTGTGGGTAAAATTAGTTAGTATGGTTATGTTTGCCTGGTTGATTCGATATTGGATGGGGCGATTCTCAGTATCACAACCTATTTCAATGATTAATGAGGTAGAAAACACCAAGGTTTTGGGGATACGGTTGTACACAGAGTATATCTATAGCCTTGAAATATTAGGTTGTATTTTATTAACAGCCATGGTCTCTGTGATTCAAATGGTGACAAAGCGTCATTCAATTGCAAAACGACAAGATATTAATTTGCAGATTAATAGAGATAAAAAGGATTGTATTACATGGATGTAGGGCTTGGACACTTTCTAGTATTGTCATTGATTGTTTTTATGATTGGTTTTTTGGGCATGGTATTAAACCGTCATAACTTAATTTCTATCCTAATGTCTTTAGAATTAATGTTATTGGCTGTAAATATGAACCTTGTGGCCATTGATGCTTATTTGCAACACTTGGATGGCCAGATAATGGTGTTCTTTGTATTGGCAGCCAGCGCTGCAGAAGCCGCTGTTGGTCTTGCAATTTTCGTGATGCTGTATCAATCTTATTCTGAGATCAATACAGAGAAATTTAGTCAGTTGAGTGGATAATGTATATCTTAAGCATGGTTATGTTGTGTTTGTTCTCACCACTGGTTTCAGCGGTGATCTCTAGATGTTTGCCTTCAAATAGTAGATCTGGGTATATAGTGATTGGTGCGATGTTTTTATCTTTTTGGATGAGTATGTCTTTATTTTATCATATTGCTTATTTGCCACAAGCAATTAATTTATATCAATATACTTGGATGAGGGCTGGGATATATCATATTGACTTTGGATTTTATCTAGATGCTTTATCGTTGGTAATGGCTGTGATGGTGACAGGAATTTCAACTTTGGTGTGTATCTATTCTTTGGGATATATGAATCATGAAGATAACTTAAACCAGTATTATGCTTGTATTGCGTTTTTTACCTTTGCAATGTTGTGGCTTATTTTCGCAGATAATTTATTACAATTGTTTTTTGGCTGGGAAGGCGTTGGTGTTGCCTCCTATTTGCTCATTGGGTTCTTCGTTAAAAAAAAACAAGCATCCAATGCAAGCATGAAGGCATTTTTATTGAATCGAGTTGGCGATCTTGGATTGATTGTTGCTATGGCTTTATTTTTGAAATTCCGAGGCTCTTTGGGATATGATGAACTTTTGTATATGGGGAGAGAACTTGAGATACCACTTTGGGGTTTACAAGTATGTGATTGGATTGGTCTGGGTTTGCTGCTAGCTGCCATGGCAAAATCTGCGCAAATGCCGCTTAATTTATGGTTGCCCGATTCTATGGTTGGGCCAACACCAATATCTGCTTTAATACATGCTGCAACGATGGTCACAGCAGGGGTGTTTTTGATCTGTCGGTTTTCATTCCTGTTTTCATTGTCGCCCTTTTTACAATCTTGGTGTTTAATGATTGGTTTGGCAAGTGTGATATTTATGGGGCTAGTTGCACTATGTGAGTATAATATTAAGCGCATTATTGCTTATTCAACAATCTCTCAATTGGGTAATATGATTGCTATTTGTGCCTTGCAGGGTTATGTTTTCTCTATTTTTCATTTAATCACGCATGCTGTTTTTAAAGCTTTATTGTTTTTAACAGCAGGTGCGATTATTGTTGCGATGGATCACGAAGAAGATATTCGGGATATGGGGGGTTTGAAATCTCATAAAACCATTCATTTAGCAATGATATGTGGTTTATTATCACTTTGTGCAATCCCACCATTTGCAGGTTTTTTCTCAAAGGATGCTATTTTAACTTTAGCAAAAGATAGTTCACTATGGATTTATACAGCTTTTTTAATGGGTTCTTTTGTGACAGCATTGTATTCAATTAGACTGTACTATTTGCTTTTTTGGTATACGAAACCATCAGTTGTAAAACCAGTCTCTAGATATATAACATCTGTTCTTTGGGTATTAATGATTTTATCTGTTTGTAGTGGGTTTATGCTGATACCTTTTTTACCAGCCTTATCCAATACATTTATACAATCAGACCCAGTTGATAATGTGGTTGTGTTGTTGGGTGATTCATTAACATTTATTCAACATGGTATTTCTGATTGGAGTTTTAGCGTGACGATATTAACTTTTATGCTATTCCCAATAATGCATAAGCGATCTATTTTGCCTTATTTATGGGTGATAAAATCAAACTATGGCTTGGTATATTTGTTAAATGGCATTATTTGGCTTTATGGTATTATCAGTCGATTTTCAGTGTCGGTTATTGAACAGATGGTTGATTTTCTCTGTGTTTATGGCGGTGGCATTGTTGCAGTCGGGTTAGGGAAAGCGGGGTCACATTTTTCTACAGGAAAGTTGCACCACTATGTGTGGATAATGTTATTGTCTCTGGTTGTTTTAGTATTGAGTGTTACATAAATGTTAAGTGTTTTAATTGGTCAAGGGTTATTATTTGCATGTGTGATACTGCTTTGGCCAAAACAAGTCTATAAACTTTCTATCCTATCAATATTGGTCAGTTTTTCTTTATTTATTTGGTTATCGTTACAGATGGATTTCACCTTACATGAACTTCAATTGGTTGAGTCTTATCTATGGGTTCCCAAACTGGGTATTCAATGGCTGATTGCTTGGGATAGTATATCATGGGTATTTTGTCTTCTAACATTATTCATACATATGGTCGTCACATTATCGGCATGTGCCCAATCTTTGCCAAGATTGCATTGGTATATGGCATTGTTTCTAATTATGCAAAGTATGACCTTGGGTGTATTTATGGCATTTGATGCGATGCTGTTTTACATGTTTTGGGAGGGTATGTTGATTCCGATGTATCTCTGTATTTGTATCTGGGGAGCTGAGTCTTCACAAAAAGCAGCAATGAAGTTTTTCTTATTTACTTTTGCAGGTTCATTGTTGATGTTATTTGGTTTTCTGTATTTAGGTGCAATGGCGCAAAGCTTTAGTTTTATACATTGGGTTGCGTATCCGTTAAGCTTTGTAACACAATGCTGGTTATTTTTATTGTGGGTGCCTGGTTTTTCGGTCAAAGTTCCAATGTTTCCTCTGCATACGTGGCTGCCAAATGCCCATACTCAAGCATCCAGTGAAGTTTCAGTTATATTGGCCTCATTAATGTTAAAAGTGGGTGCATATGGTTTCATACGCATCGCCATGCCCATATTGCCAGATGCTTGCCGTTATTTTGCACCTTATATGGTGATCTTGTCACTGATCTCAATTCTCTATATCGGAATTTTAGCTTATAGCCAAAGAGATATTAAACAATTAATTGCATACGCTTCAATATCACATATGGGGTTTGTAACATTGGGATTGTTTCTCATTTATGATGCGAAAGAAGTTGCATTAATGGCCTATATGGGTGCTATTGTACAGATGATAACGCACTCATTTGGTTCAGGTGCACTATTTTTATCTTTTGGGTTGCTTTATGAAAAGGTGAAAAAAAGGGATATTTCATTGTTCCAAGGTTTATATACTAAGCTACCAAAGTTCTCTTTATTTTTTATGCTATTTGTTTTCTCAACCATCGGTGTACCGGCAACAGGAGGTTTTGTTGGTGAATGGATGGTGATCACCTCATCGATCATGATTGATCCAAAAATAGGGCTATTGGCGGTTTTAAGTGTGGTTATCTCAGCTGTGTATCTTCTAAATTTAGTGAGACAAATTGCTTTTTCAGAACCTTCTTATGCTGTTGCAGAATTGTCGGATATATCTTTACATCAAATGTGTATCCTCTCTATGTTTGCATTGGCAATTCTCAGTATTGGTGTTTTTCCAAATTGCTTGCTAACGATACTGTCACCAAGTTCAAATGCTTTAATAAAGTTAGCATTGTCATCTAAGCTTGGAGGGTTATGATGTTAGAGCTTATATTGTTACTGGGAATACTGTCTTTGTTATTGCTACAAAGCTTTGATCTTTATCACCCCAAGTTGCCATTGGTGCTTTTATTGATGGCTGCTATTACTTTATTTTTTCAAAGCTTTACATTTAATGTTTTTATGCAGCTGTTAACACTAATAATAGCTTTTTGGGTTATTTTTTCTTTTGAAAAGAAAGATCAATCCTTTGGTGTATTATTGCTATTGTCCTTATTGGGTTCAATTTTGGCAATTTCTTCTAAGAATTGGCTTAATTTATATTTATCATTGGAGCTAATGGCTCTACCTCTGTATGCAATGTCTGCTATGAATAAAAAGCAGGTATTGTCACAAGAAGCGGCATTAAAATATTTTGTTATGGGGTCTATTGGTTCAATTATTATGCTTTTTGGCATTTCATATATATATATGGCGACAGGTTCATTAATGATTCATCAGCCGCCCATTCAGTTATTTGATTTCTATGCGATATCTGGTGTATTGATCTTAACGGGCATCTTTGTAAAACTTGGTTTGGCACCATTTCATCATTGGGTGCCAGATATTTATCAAACAGCTCCCTTGGGTGTAGTGGCCTGGATTGCTATGGTCCCTAAGATAGTATTGTTAACGGTACTCAGTCATCTATTACTATTAGATGCCCCTTTATTTGCACCGTGGATGATTAAGGCCATCTCTATTATATCGATTGTATATGGTGCTGTGATGGCGGTAATGCAGGACAATATTAGAAGATTATTGGCTTATGCTTCGATTGTGCATCTTGGTGTTATGACGATCCCATTGATATTTGATCATCAAGGCATGGCCGTTATGATTTTTTACTTGTTGGCTTATTTGCTTATGAATGTGGCTTTGTTTGCATCAATTCATATTTTTGAGTTAGAAGGTATTCAAAAAATATCAGAGTTGACCTCCCTTGGCTATCATAAATATTATGAATCATTGTTGTTTTCAGTAACATTGGTGTCCTTAGCAGGTATACCACCATTCACAGGGTTTGTTGCAAAAATTAATGTACTTTATTTGTTGTTATCACATCAAAACTTTCCACAAGCGTTGGCAGTATTGTTCGCATCAGGTGTTGGTGGTTATTACTATCTCAATATTGTTCGCTTGATGTATCAAAAAGGTTTGGATGTTGAAAGAAAGACCAATGTTATAAATCTTATCTATATTTTTCCTTTATTGTTGTTTTCAATTTTTTCAGGTTCTATCTTAATATGGGTAAGTGCGTTAAAAATATAATAATTAGTTGATAATCATTATGAAAAGACAAGGTGTGTATAGGGTGAATGGATCTACTATGCAGGGTAAGATAGTTTTGATATGCTGAGACATCATATAAGGAATAGACATGAGTCCAGATCAATCTACGTTTCTTGCAGAAGAAATTATTCGCATTAAGAATAGAGAGTTAAAATTGAAACGCTGGCGTAATTTGGCACTTGGATTATTGTTGGTTTTATTGGTGCAAAATTGGAAATTTTCTGGTCGTCAAGATCCTATGGATGCTGCACATATTGCAGTGTTTAATATAAATGAGGTAATTGATCAATACAGTGATTTTTGGAATCAGTTTGGTCGCTTGGATCGTGAAAATGCAAAAGCTGCTTTGATTTTGATGAACTCACCAGGTGGAACACCTGGTGATTCAGAGCGACTATATAATGAAATTGAATTGATTCGCAAGATAATGCCAGTAACAGTATTGGTAGAAAATCAAGCAACTTCAGGCGCATATCTAGCTTCTTTGGCCTCTGATCGCATTTATGCTTATAATAGCGCCATTGTCGGTAGTATTGGTATTGTGTCCACCAATACTGTTGCCAAAGTTCTTTTTGAAAAAATAGGAATTGAGCAGGAATTGTTTACTGTTGGTCAGAATAAAGGCTACCCAAATCATTATGAAAAAACTCCCCCACATGTTGTTAATAACCTTCAGCAGTTAATGCAATCAGATCAAAATTGGTTTTTGGGTTTGGTGGTTAAGAGACGGAATTTGGATAAATCAATATTACCTGATATTAAAGAAGCACAAGTTTATAGCGCCATCGATGGCTTAACCTTGGGACTAATTGATGGTTTTTCCACACGTCATGATCAGATTGAAATGCTAAGAGATGAAGTTGGTGATCTTCCTATAAAAAATCTTGAAGTGGATGAAGCTGAATCTTTTTTCGCATCATTATTTAACCCAAAAAGGGCTTTTATGGCTCTATCAAAAATGGTCTCTTATAGTCAATTGATGCGTTATTAAGACTGATTTTGGGGCTTGAAAAGTGGCTACTCTGAAGGATGTATGGTCACATTTTCTTTGGTAACATCCAACTCACTTAATAAGCTTTTTAAGACAGGATCTTGATCGAGTGCTGTCTTTGCTTTTTCTGTTGCAACAGCTTTTTCTTGTTGTTTTTCTTGATATGGCGTATTTTCAGTTGGCTTTATTTTAAAGAGCACTTGAATTGAGGTATTTAAAGTTTTTTCTAATACAGATTTTAATTTTTCAGTTGTTTTAGGGTTAATGAGATATTGATGGCTTGGAGAGATGGTAAAAGTCCATTTATCTTCATCTTTATGTAAGCTACTGTGAGACAATAATTCGGTTAACATTGGAGTTAGGGATAGTTTGGATATCAACTCTGTTAGGCTGAAATCTAAGAAATCATTTTTCTTGGGAACTTTTGGGGTGTTTTGAGAATTTTCTGTTCTTTCTTCTGGGTAGAAAACAGCCATACGGATTAAGCACATTAATGAGCCCAGTGAAAGTGATGGACTGTGATCAAGATCTGAAATTCCTTGCATTAGCATTCTGTATAATACTTGAAGATAACTGTCTGTCCATAGAGTGGTTAATGGTGTCGTTCTTCCCTGAAGTTTATGTATGGAAATTTGTACAATTCGTTCTGATAATTGTGACAACATATTTCTAAAATCAATATTGTTTTTTTCAAACTCAGAAATACTATTTTGAATTTGATCAATATCTTTATTAGCAATATAGGATAAAAGTGTATCAATTTTCTCTACAGGGAGGGTTGATAACAGGGTGCTGGTTACTTCATTGCTGATATTGTCTGGTGATATAGCCAATAATTGATCTAAAAGGCTTAGGGCGTCCCTCATGCTGCCTTTGGCAGATTTAGCGATGTGGGATAATGCTTCATGCTCATAGTTAATCTTCTCTTTATCTAAAATAGAGGATAAATATGTGGTTATTTTTTCCTCACTGATTAATTGTAGATTAAAATGTAAACAACGAGACAAAATGGTTTTAGGAATTTTGTTCGGTTCAGTGGTTGCTAAAATAAATTGCACATGTGAGGGTGGTTCTTCTAAAGTTTTTAGTAGCGCATTAAAACTGTGTTGAGAGAGCATGTGAACTTCATCGATAAGATAGACTTTCTTTTTACCCATGACTGGAAGGTATTGAACATGTTCTAAGACACTTCTGGTGTCTTCGACCTTAGTGCGAGAGGCAGCATCAATTTCACATAGATCAGGATGTGTGCCTGCTTGAATCATCTCGCAGCTGTCACATTTTAGGCAAGGGAAGGGCCCATTTTGACAGTTAAGTGCTTTGGCAATCAATCGTCCCAGTGTGGTTTTACCAGTACCATGTGTGCCAGTTAGCAAATATGCTGGGTGCAGTTTATTTAGAGACAGGGCATTGCGAAGTGCTTGAACAATTAAGGGTTGTCCAATTACCTCATCGAGTGTTTTTGGTCTGAGTTTTCTAGCGAGTACAATATAGGACATGTGATTTACTGGTTATAGGTGAGAATGCGCTCCATACCCATCTATACCACGACCGCTGCTCCCTTCCGGGTCTGACGGGGTTGATGGCTCGATGCCATGCAACGCATTCTCAGAGCTATTGGAGCACAATAAGGATTTTAAATCAAGATTTAGAAATAATATCGTAAAGTGGCATTGCCTGAGTAGCCGTTCATATTTTCATCAGAAAATGCCGTAATACGGCCAGCAGAAGTTGTGCTGAAGGTGCTGTTGTAAATATTGGTAGAAAAATAATTTATCTGGAAAATAAAAGATTTGTGATGGTCCTGTCGGTATTCAAAACCACCGCCATAAACATATCCAAAAGAAAAGTTATCATGCGATTCATAAGGAGAACCTGCTTGGTCTGTGCTAGTGGTGCTAACGGTTTGTGTTGTTGCCCCAGCTGCATCAGCAGTGATCACTGTTGATGTTGGCTCAGAAGTGACGGTTGATCGCAGTTTTTGATCAGAGTTTATGATGAATGCAGGTCCTCCATTTAGGAAGAAACCAACTTCAGAAGATGGCAGTGCTTTATAGATAAAGTTTATTGAGATTGAAGAGTTTAAAAGCTCAGTGGCTGTATCATCTGCCAGTGTGGTTTGATCTTTAACAGGGTTAAAATTGAAGCCATAGATTAAGGATAGTCCCAATCCATTTTTATAGGTCAACCCGACACTGGTTTGTAGTGAAGGGCCAATAGAGTATTCAGTGGTGACACTATTAATGATCACATCATCAATAAAAGATGGACCAATACCAATATCAAAAAATCCTTGATTTTTGGGTGAAAATGCATTTATCATCGGGGTGATTAAACACAAAGAAATTAATAGACTTTGGTACCTCATTGAAAACGCTCCATTCGCTTCTCCTTAAATCATAAGGTGCAAACGGTTTTTTTTCAAGTGATTTATTGAATGTAATGATGTGGTGTTGTAAAATGTTAATATGTAAAAGAAAGATATAAATAATAGAATAATGAAAAAATATACAGAATATGACCAATGTTGTGGGCAATTGCTCAAAAAAAATGATTAGAGAAGCTTCAATTTTATACATGATTGTTTGTTATTGCTTTTATTGATGAAGACTTTCATGATAAGCGCATTGTTGTGTCTGTCTATTTATGGTAAATTTTTGTTAATCGAGAAGAGGTTTTTCTTATGTTAGTTGTCCGTAGAGCTGAAAAAACAGAAACGTTAGCTGCTCTGTACCATGCTTATTGTACCCAGGTGGTGAAGAAAATTGGTGTATTTGAAGAAAAGCAAAATATATTTATGCACCACTCAAAATTAGAGTCAGCGTTATTTAATCGTGTTCTAGGGTGTGAAGACCCCAGTAATGTTTTAAATTGTGCTGCATTATTAGAACATGCAAAAGCATTTAATAAAAAATTTCTTTGGATGTTGCATGATAGTAATGTCAATTTGTTGCAATATTTGCTAACACAAGATTTGGATCGGCGAGAGCCAGAGATGGGGTTTTATTTTAATTTAAACTGGCGTATGCCAAATTATGAATCGCATCCTGCAGTTTCATTGCTAGAGGTTGAATCAGAAGAGCAATTTTATGAGTGGTCAGCTGTTTTTGCTGAATGTCATGGTATTTCATTTGAAGATGTTTGTGATTATTTTTCTTCAGGATATGGGGACGATCGATGTTATAGTTTATATATGGCACAAGTTTATCAAAAAACCATTGGCTGTAGTGCAATGTTTGTTCATGAAAAAAATGCGTTGTTGCTCTGGGATTCGGTGCTACCAATGTATCGTCGTCAAGGGGTGGGTAGCATGATGGCTTTAAGCCGGATGAAGCAAGCAAAGGCGTTAGAATGTGAAAATGTCTATGCAGTTGGTATGGAAAGTTTTGCTGCTATGCTGCGGGACATCGGTTTTAGGTCTTTTGCAAAATTCCAGGTACTATGTTATGGCACCAAAGAGAATCACCGTGGCTAAATTATATTTTTATTATGCTGCAATGAATGCAGGCAAGTCGACTGTATTATTGCAATCTGCATACAATTATCGTGAGCGGGGAATGAATGTCATGCTATTGACATCTGCCATTGATGATCGTTATCAGAAAGGAAAGATTACATCAAGAATAGGTTTGGAAAGTCAGGCAGAATTATACAGTCATGATACGGATTTGTTTCAAGTTATTTCATCAGCCCTCAAGGATAAAAAATTGGATTGTGTTCTTGTGGATGAGGCGCAATTTTTAACTGAAAATCAGGTTAAACAATTGGCACAAATAGTTGATCAGTTTAAAATGCCAGTATTGACCTATGGCTTAAGAACAGATTTTAGAGGATGCTTGTTCCCAGGTAGTTTATCTCTATTGGCTTTGGCAGAAGAATTGATCGAGATTAAAACAATTTGTAGATGTAGCCGTAAGGCCATTATGAATGCAAGGTTGGACGAAAAAGGCCAAGTTGTAACCTTGGGTAATCAAATTGAAGTTGGTGGCAACAATCGTTATGAAGCAATGTGTAGAGCTTGCTATATGCAGAAATCCTTAAATGAGGGAAAAAATGAGAGTACATGATATTGTGACATTAAGTCCTTTAAAAATAGTTGGATCAGCAATTCTAACCTCAAATGAAAAAGAAGAATCAAATGATCGACAAATTGTTGAATTATATGAGCATTTTATACATAAACAGGTTAGTAGTAAAATTCAAAACAAAAAGAATGATCGAGTGATTGCTATCTATACTGATTATGAAAGTGATGAATCTGGTGAGTATATTTATGCCCTTGGGCATGAGGTTACAAGTGATGAATGTCCAAATGATTTAGAGTTTTTTGATATACCTAAGTTACGTTATCTCCATTTTTCTTCAGAAAATGGGTATTTAAATGAGGTTTTACCTAGACTTTGGAGAGAAATTTGGCGTCTTTCTCAAGCAGGGGAGCTGGGTGCTGAAAGAAGCTATGAAGCAGATTTAGAGTTTCATAATTATAGTGATAACACTCAAGCAGATGTGCAAGTGGATATTTATTTAAGTGTTCGATAAGTGAACGATATTGTTTGCTATGCGCTCTGCACTATTTTTAGCCGATGAAATATTGCGTTTAATTCTTTGTGATACTTCAACACCAATGAGTGAGGCACTATCTGAAAAGTAATGTGCAGAAATGACAATATCACTCTGGTCATCTGTATAAGAAACATTCATTATTGCATTCTGTATGCCGGCTTGTGAGCGATTTATACTAGATTCTATTACATCAACATTTTGATAATGTTGTTTTAGATATGTTTTCAAACGGCCCATACGCATGGCAGCGCTTTCGCTGGTATTGTTAATTATGTTTAAACTGACAAATTGGGACCAATTGTCTATAGATTCATCATCGCGCACAAAGCTTAATTGATGTTGGCGGTTCCCCAGATCATGTTTGACCATATGGTATGCACCGGGAATCTGTAAAGTGATATTTTTAGGTCCAATGACCAGTGATTGAAGGAATTCTACAGGCCGATCATCTGGGTATAGTTTGTATGTTGCAATACTGAATCCACAGATTAAAGTGACGGCCAATGGCAGTAAAAAAGCTGTCCGTTTCATGATCATATCCATTGAGATCTACATTAATATGATAACTCATTGTGGTTTTTCTCTCAATCTTTTTTTATTTTTTAAGAAAAGTTTCTCCATTCCAGCAAAAAGCATTTTTAGAGTTAGTGATGGATAAAGGAGATGTTTTATGAATATAAGACTTTTCAGAAAACATTGGTTTTAGGTTGAAACGATGTTTTTGGTATTGGAGAAATGATGAAGCAAAGAATGACTCTGGGTAGGTTTCTAAAGATGCTGTACCAATATAAACCCCGAGTTTCCCTGGAATATTCCAAAGCTTTACGATATATGCATGAGACTCATCTGTTTTCCCAAAAACGCAGTTTGGGGGCTTTTGATCAAACAATGGGGGTAAAATTGGCAGTATGTCATGATATTCAGAATAATATAGTAAAGTAGATATTCTTGCGGATAAGCTTCCGCTTCCTGGATACTCATAGAAACCTTCATCAGTAAAAAATGCCGATAGTTCATTATGATTGCCAACAAAAATGAAATTAATTGGGGCAACTACTTGTCCGAATCGTGAATAACGCACATTGGGAATTTGATCAAGTTCATCCAGGTGATCAATGTGCAGGATTTTTTGGATATTTGGGCGAATATCAGAAGGCAATTGCTGATAAATGGTCGTGTATGGGATTAAAATCAGTAAAATAGCAGAGCCTATCTGTCTGGCATGTGGGCTTGGAATTTTTGGGATATAGTTTTTAAATACAGATAGGAGATGCCATATGCCCAATGATAGAAGTCCAGAGGCAACAACATCCAAAAACCAGTGGGCTTGTAAAATAAGCCGGCTGAGGCCAATGGCAAATATGATGAGAAATGTCATACGTCTTAGTAGTATTGATGAGATTAGCGAACAATGTTCGATGACAATAGAAAGGCAAAGGAAGAAAGTTGAGAATAAGAGAATGTGGCCACTTGGAAATCCAGTGCTGTCTAATATGGGGTTAGGGCGTGAGATTAACAGGCTGTATTTCAGAGCATAGGTGGTTAAGAACAAAGAGGCTGAGGAGAAAATCCAAACAATGGCAAATTTTTTATGACGGTGGTAGTAAAGCACTAAGGAAACTGCTGCATTCATAAGGATAAAAGCAATATGCCCTGTGCTTAGGGAAACAACTTGTGCAATTTTTATATTAAGTTCACTGCTGTGAATGATGCTATAGAAGTAAGTTGCACGGTTTAACCAATTTTCTGAAGGTTGGTAATGATATTGCTGGTAAACCAATACCGTTGAGAAGATTAAAAGTAAGGATCCTTTGATTAAATGGGTTAGATTTTCACTATTGATAAAAGAAATATGTCGATGAAGTGGTGTGCATAAACGTAAAATAGATTGAGTAGAGTGCCAAAGTACAAACAAAATTAAATAGATAAATAGGCTTGAGAGGATTTGAAAAAAGCAACTTTCTCCCATATCAACAGATAAAGCGCCCAGTGCAACACCTGGTGCGAGATAGACAGCTGCCCAAAGAATGATGGTTGGTATAATGGCCAGTGTAAACCTGAGCGGCTCCATTCCTGCTAAACCCGCAATTAAAGGAATAATGCTGCGCATTGGACCGAAGAATCGACCGATAAGGATACTAAACCCTCCATATTTTTTCATGAAGGTTTCACCATGAATAATCCAATTTTGGTAGGGTTTTATCCAGTGATGATTTTTGGCATGCTCTTTGTACCAAATACCAATACCAAAGCTAATATAATCACCAATGATAGCACCAATAAATATACTAATGAGAGTTGGTTTTATGGGTAAAACACCCATGCCTAAGAGGAAGCCAACCATAGTCATGACAATTGACCCTGGGACAATGCTCCCAACAATTGCAAGTGATTCAATAAAAGCAATAAATCCAGCAAAGCTAACCCCTAGATAAGGGTGGCTTGAGAAAAAATCACCTAAAGCGGGTAAAAAAGTTTGCCAATTCATATTAGAGCCTTTGCTTGTTTATCTGCGTGATAGGATGAGCGAACTAGGGGGCCGCTTGCGACACTGTCGAAACCTATGCGTTTTGCAACCATAGCCAGCTTATCAAATTCTTCTTGCTGTAAATAACGTTTTACAGGCATGTGATATTGACTTGGAGAAAGATATTGCCCAATGGTGAGCATTCTGACTTTATGTCGGTATAAATCTTCAAAGACTTGATGAAGCTCTTCATCTGTTTCACCCAAACCAACCATAACACCTGATTTTGTTGGTATTTTTGGGAAAATTTCATGAAAATTTTGTAAAAGATTTAACGAATGCTGGTAATCTGAGCCAACCCTTGCAACTTTGTATAGCCTTGGAATGGTTTCAATATTGTGATTAAAGACATCAGGTGGTGCAAGTGCTAAATTCTCTAAAGCTTTCCCCATTCGTTTTTTAAAATCAGGGACCAGTATTTCAATTTTTATACCTGAAATATGTGATCTTAGCATTTTAATGCAATCTTTAAAGTGACTGGCGCCGCCATCTAATAGATCATCTCTATCTACAGAAGTGATGACAACATATTGAAGTTGCATGATTTTTACAGTTTGAGCTAGGTTATATGGTTCCTCGGGATCTAATGGATCCGGTTTTCCATGTGAGACATCGCAAAAAGCACATCTTCTGGTGCATTTATCCCCCATGATCATAAATGTCGCAATACGGTTACTATAGCATTCTAGTAAATTGGGGCATGAAGCTTCTTCACACACTGTATTGAGCTTTTGATCTGAGATGAGTTTCTTTAAAGCAGAGACTTTTTCAAGTTGGGCTTGTGTTGGGCGAATTTTGGGCTTATGTCGTTTAATATTTGAGTTAACCTCAATGGGGATGTATTGTAATTTTTGATAACCACGCTGCTTTGTATCCACAATTTTCCTTTATAAACTTACTGTATTATATCGATTTCTATCAAGATTTTCTACAAAGAGTTGCACCCAATCCACTTTGAAGTTTTTTATATCTGTATGAGAGGATAGGTTTGTCATCTCCATATCTGGATCTCCACATGGGACAATTGCTTTAAAAGGCGTTAGATCCATATCAATATTAATGGCTATGCCATGGTAAACATAACCTTGTTTGATTTTTAGTCCAATAGAGGCAATTTTTTTCCCATCGATATAAACACCCCGTGCATCAGGGTTTCCATAGGCTTTTATTTTTCTTTTCTTTAATATTGATACGGTCGTTTCTTCAAGAATATTAACCAGTTCTCTTGGGGATATATTCCAAAAATTCAGTTGAATTAAAGGATATACAATCATTTGAAACGGCCCATGATAGGTTAGCTGTCCCCCTCTATCTGTGCTAACAATTGGAATATTGTTTGGGTAATGAAAGTGATGTTTTTTGGTTAATCGACCTTGAGTGTACACTGGATGATGTTCCAATACCCAAATTTCACAAGCTTTTTTTAAATGAATGTGCTCGAGCATATTGTTGAAAATTTCACTGTAGTCACATAATCCCAGGTGTCTAATAACAATCGGTAACGTCTTGTTGGCAATGCTCATTAACATACTCATAAAATAGCTTAAATAATTTTAACCACACTTTGCCAGTTTCTCTTTTAGAGAATACATTTTCAATGTGGATAATTGGTTTGAGAGATTTTAAAGATGAGCTCAAAAAGACCTCATCTGCACGTGATAGTTCATCTAAGGTAATTGGTAAAATTTCATAAGGTAGATTGTGTTTTTCAGCAATTTCCAATACCGTTTGTCTTGTAATGCCAGGTAAAATGCCAAGCGTTGGTGGGGTCCTGATTACCCCATTAATTACGGCAAATAAATTACTCGAGGAGCCCTCAATGGCACAATGATTTTTCACAAAGATGGCATCATCAAACCCTTGCTCAATGGCTTCTTTTAAAGCCATAGTGTTTTGTGAAAGTTGATTGCTTTTTATATTGGCTAAGCTAGATCGATTATCTGGAACACAGATGACAGAAAAGCCTTTTTTATAACGCTCAAGGCTAATAGGGGGAGCTTTTGTTTGGTGTATAATAACATTGGGTGTGGTGCTTTCATCTGGACGATGATCGCGAAAACGCATACTACCAGTTGTGACCTGAATATAAATATTATCGGTTGGCAAGTCTTCTAATTTATGGATGTAATCTGAGATCATTTTTTTAATGTGTTTAATTGGTAGCGGTTTTCTTGAGAAAAAAGCAAATCCTTTTTCTAAACGTTGTAGACTTAGATTCATACGAAAGGGTTGCTTGTGGTATAGGGGAATAACCTCATATACTGACTCTCCAAATAAAAAACCTCTATCGGTAACTGGTATGTTGCGGTTAAATTGTCCGTTAATACTGATTAAATCCATGATGAAAAAGTTTTTTGTACATAGCTAATGTAGTAAGATATGCCCTTACACTGCTGAATATCAGTTGTGGGAAATAAGGCTGCTTCTGATATAACTTCTCCATCAATCTTTGCAGACACTGTGCCAATGGCTTTGTCTTTGTACAAAGGTGCACTTAATGGTTCCTTTATATTTATGTCAATATTTAAATGATTGTTCGATCCTTTGGGTGCTGTTGCCCAAAAAGCAGTTGAGACAGCAACATCAGCATGTTTTAATAATCCAAGGTACACAGGAATAGATGTAATGATCGTGTTTTTAGGATAAAGCAGTGTGGTTTCAAAAAAACGAAAACCATAGTTTAACAATGCCAGTGTATCTTGGTTTCTGGCTTTTGTGGAAGGGGCGTTCACTGTGATGACAATTAAACGGGTATTGTCTTTTTTAGCAGTGGTGGACAAGCAAAATCCAGCTGTTTCAGTATGACCCGTTTTCAATCCATCAATTTCAGGATGGCTTTTTAATAAGTTGTGACGATTTTGCTGGGTAATATTGTTGTAAGTAATGGATTGTTCATGGAACCAATGAAAGTATTGAGGAAAATCTTGGATTATCCGTCGAGATAAAATAGCAATATCCTCTACAGTAGAGTATTGATTTTCATCTGGTAGCCCGGTTGAGTTGGTGAAATGTGTATTTTTAAGATTCATTTTATCAGCATAACGATTCATGATGATTGAAAAGTTAGCCTCAGATCCAGCAAAGTGTTCTGTAATGGCGACTGAAGCATCATTACCAGATGCGACAATTGTACCTTTGATTAATGTTTCTAAGGGGACATGGCTGTTTTCGTTGATGAATAGTCTAGAGCCTTCGGTTTTCCAAGCATTGGTGCTGACGTGTATTTGATCATCTAAACGTAAATGTCCTTGTTCTAATGCGTGAAAAATAATATAGCTTGTCATTAATTTTGTTAAACTGCCTGGGATAATGCGCAAGTCAGAATGTTTTCCTGCGATAACAGATCCAGTTTCAGCATCAATGATAATATAAGCACTGGATGCTACTTTTGGCGGCGGTGGTAATAACAATTGTTTTTGTGAAAATTCCGACAATGGAGAGGCCAAAGTGTAGGAAATAAGAATAAAAAACAAATAGCGCATTAATGAGCTCCTGTGGTGCAATTTATCTGGCGGGTTCCGTAAATAAATTCTGAGGTACTTCGTCACTTGTTGTGCTGTTTGCACAAACTGTGCAAAATTCTGTCCAAGGAGATTGAATGGTTAGCAACGGAGGTGCTTTGTACATTTTTATTTGTAGTGGAGAAAATAGTGCGCCATAACAGACCAATAAAAAGACAGGAACTGGACTATGGGCGGTAACTTGAACTTGAACTGGGCGAATGATATCAGGTTTATCATCTGCATAGCGAAAACTTCGAGCGTGAAAAATTGGCCCATTTATACCGATTTTTTCTAGCAAAGGGCCGCAAACCGATTTAGTGACAGCATCTGTGGTTGCAACCTCCTCATCTTTGGTATATTCATCTAGAATATCAGTCGTTAACGGTATTTCAGGACTGGCAGGCGTTAGACTTTGTATTTCAGCATTACAGAGTATAGATAGAATCATTTTTGATGCATCATCAAATTTACTGGGATCATCACCAGTGGCTAGGATGCAATTTGGATTATTTTTCTTGAGCGCGATGCTCACAGCAAATTCAAATAAGATGTAAGAAAGGCATGTTGTTTCAAATAAAAATTTCATCATGTTTCTGCATTTTTCTTTCATCACTAGAATTCCTGACTCTTCTGATTCAAATGTTCGAAAAATTTTAGCAATGTTTAATATTGCCTCTTTTGAAAGTAGCCGGTGCGGATTATTGGTTAATTCTGAAATATACTCAAGATCAATGGGTGAGCGGGGAGATGCAATAGTGCTCGACACAATTGCCCAATATTTTTTAAAAAAACGACAGCTACTTGCAATATAGGTTCGCAACTGTGTATTAAGTATAACAATGGGAAAAGTTCTTTGGAGTAAATTATACAAAAATGACTGATTCACATATGTTATACCTGCATATTCCAAGTCACTTTTGGGCGCAGAGGAAAATTTAGCCATTGTTTTTAAAATAGATCTTGCATTGGTTCCACCATCTGTTAGGAGACGCTTGCTGTTAATGCCATCCCAAAGATATTTTGTGTTTTCGTTAATAGAAAATTCGAAGTTTTCTGGACTAAGGTTTATCATTGTTTTATTGGCAAGGGAAACAGGATATCCAGACAACGCATTGGTTATGGTGAAGACCTCGCTGACATTCTGCTGTCGTGATAACGGTACAGGGTTCATTAAGTTGGTGAGCTTCTGGGTATGGTCAGATGAGAATGTTCGATAAAGTTTAGGGGGAGCTCTTTCCCATAAGCGCACATTTTTCGCTAAAGTGATGCTAGCATTAGTGATATTTTTTATCACCAAATAAACCCCTTTACTTAGGAGTAATAGCCTATCTTCATATTTTTCAAGAAAGTCAGATTCCAACTCTATTTTCTTAATTTTAAGGGTGCTATTTCCTTCATTTAGCTGCACGGAGTACAAAATTATCATGATTCTTTAAACCTCATTAGATTACAGGGCAAAAATAATATGAATTAATTTTTCTTTAATGTAAATACTTTATATTAAATATAGAAATAAATGCTTAGCTAAAATATAAATTCTTGGTAAGATATCCTTCAAATAGAGGTAAAATTATGACATGTGTGTTTGGTGAAATAGCGGTAAAAATATTACTTGAAAAGGCTCGTATGCGCAATATACATGTGTACTGTGAAGCTCAGTCTCAAAAACAGTATAGCAATCTGTTGTTGCTGATGTCTGATGAAATAAAGCTAACGATGGTTAAGAATTTATCAGATCGTTACCCCAAAGCACGTCATCAAGGTATAATGGCAACATTTGATTTTTCGTATCAGAGTTTAGATTCTGTTGGTCACAACCGAATACTAATGTTAGATAGGATTCAGGATCCACATAACTTTGGCGCTTGTCTGCGTTCTGCTGCAGCTTTTGGAGTGGATGCTGTTATTGTTCCAAGAAGAGATTCTGCTCCAATGTCTGAGGTGGTTCATCAGGTATCTTGTGGCGGTTCATTATTGGTGCCTGTTATTCAAGTTAATAATTTAAGTCAAACTATGTCAGAACTTCAGGACAACGGTGTTTGGTTTGTCGCAACGGATGAAAGAGCAAAAACTGATATTAAAAATATTGCGTTAGATTTAGATTTATGTTTGGTGATGGGGTCTGAAGGAGAAGGGGTAAAACGTCGTTTAAAAGAATTATGTGACTATCAAGTTTCAATTTCAACATCGGATGAATTAACGACATTGAATGTATCTGTTGCAACAGGAATTTTATTACATGCGCTATATAACGCATAGATGTGTCTTAATTAAAGATATTATAGAAAAACAATTGAATAATATGTTTTTTTGAGGTATAAGTTAGAAATTCCTTGCACAAATGTGCTGATTTTAAACCAAAAGGGGCATACGAATGGTCGTTAAGAAAATATATGAAATGGTCCTTGTGATCAATCCTGCACAAAGTGAGCAGGCAAGCGAAACCTTGAGAAGATACTGTAATATTGTTGAAGAACATGGCGGTAATGTTATTCGGGCTGAAAATTGGGGGCGTCAAAAACTTTCTTATGCCATCAACAAACAAATTAAAGGTCATTATCTTTATATAAACTTTATATCAGAGCATACTTTGATTGAAAAAATTGAGAATGTATACCTAAAGCATAATGATGCAATATTAAGATCATGGATAGCAAAAATGGCTGTGCGTGTTGAACAACATTCTCCATTGTATAAAGAAGATGAAAATGCAGATGAACGTATAGTGACTTTATCTCATCCTGAATTCTATGATTTCAAAAATGTAAAATTTTTAAAAAGTTGTATTATGGAAACTTGCCGTATTCTACCCAGACGAACGACTGGTTTGAATGCACAACAGCAAAGACAGATAACCCGTAGCATTAAAGTAGCGCGAATCTTATCATTGTTACCATATTGTGATCGTCACCCGAACTCAATTTAAACGGAGAGTATTGTGAAAATAATTTTATTAGAATCCATAAATAGCCTAGGACGAATAGGTGAAGTCATTCATGTGAAAAATGCGGGCTATGCGCGTAATTTTCTAATTCCAAAAGGTTTTGCGATGAAGGCAAATGTAAAGAATCTTGCTGTTCTCAAAGATAAGCAGGATGAAATTAACGCCAAAGAAGCAATTAAGCGTAAAGCCGCTGAAGCCTTGAAAATTTTACTAGAAGCAGTGAAACTGGAAATTCCAGTAGAAACCAATGAAGATGGTGAGTTATTCGGATCTGTTGGTGTTGTGGAAATTGCTAAAGTATTGGTAGAAAAGGGGCACATTGTCAGCAAAAGAGACATAGTGCTACCATCTGGGCAAATACACAACTTAGGTGATGTAGAGGTTAAAGTTATTTGTCATATTGATGTTATAGCAAAACTAGTGGTTACTCTAAAATAGATATATGAATAATCAGGCAGCGCCGAAGTCCCCGCCACAAGCCGTTGATGCTGAACGGTCTTTACTAGGTTCTATTTTAGTTGACCCGGAAGCATTCGAGAATATTTCAGATATTATTCAAGCCAATGTTTTTTATCACAAAGGGCATCAAATCATTTATCAGGCGATATTGGATTTGATCAAGGTGAATAAACCACATGATGTTTTGATGGTTAAATCTATTTTGATTCAGAAAAATCAATTGGCAGAAATAGGCTCAGAATCTTACCTATTTGAATTGGCCAATCAAACGGTATCTTCAGCACACATTAAATCTTATGCCACGTTAGTGCGCGATTGTTATTTATTAAGGCAGTTAATATCTGTATCACAAAAAGCTGTTGAAAAAGCTTATCAAGTAGGCGCAACACCCGCTTTAGAAGTGTTGGAAGATGCTGAGCGTGCTATTTTTAATTTACAGTCAAATTCTGATCAGAAAGAAGGCCCAATTAAAATAGAAAATATTATTCCTAAGGTAGCAGAAAGATTAGATGAGCTCAGTGCAATGTCTGGATCATTGTCTGGCGTGTCCTCAGGGTATAAGGATTTAGATAAAATGACTGCAGGGCTTCAAAAAGGAGATTTGATTGTACTGGCTGGTCGTCCTTCAATGGGTAAAACAGCGCTTGCCATGAATATTGCAGAAAGCGTTGCTATGAATGAGAAAAAAAACGTTGTCGTTTTCAGTCTTGAGATGCCATCTGAGGCATTGGTTATGCGTCTTTTGGCGTCATTGGGTCGTGTAAATCAAAGCAAGCTTAGAACAGGGGATATGGATGAGAAAGAGTGGGCGAACCTTACCTCAGCAATGCAAATGCTATCAGAATCATCATTATATATAGATGATACACCTGGTATAACGCCAGGCCAGATGCGTGCAAAGTTAAGACGTATTGCAAGAGCAGAAGGTGATATTGGGCTGGTTGTTGTAGATTACTTGCAATTAATGCGAGCACCAGAGTATCGAGATAATCGAACTTTAGAGATTTCTGAAATCTCTAGGATGCTAAAAACCATTGCTAAAGAGTTTATGACGCCTGTGATTGCATTATCTCAGTTAAATCGCAGTCTAGAGCAAAGACAGGACAAACGCCCAGTGATGTCTGATTTACGAGAATCTGGTGCGATTGAGCAAGATGCTGATGTAATTGCCTTCATCTATCGAGATGAGGTGTATAATGAAGCCTCTGAGGCAAAAGGGTTGGCTGAGCTTATTATTAGTAAGCAAAGAAACGGACCCATTGGTAAAATGATATTTACCTTCTTAGGAAAATATACTCGGTTTGAAAACCATGCAAGGGATGAAGAAATCCTATCGTTGGTTGATGAATGAAGAATTCTGAACGATTGTGGCGATTGCGTCGCAGTACCTTAGAATTGGATATACTGCTCTCACGATTTTTTAAATTACATTATGACTTATTGTCATCAAAAGAGCAGAATTTGTTTACATCGATGTTGTTACTGGATGATATTGAGTGGCAAGCGTTTTTGCAAACTGAGCACCCATTGGTCGTAAAAATACGTCATTGCCAGGAAGAAAATGGAATTTGATGTAGAAGATCAGTGTTTAAAAGATCAATGGGGTACTGTGGTTTCAGCTCAATACTAAATTTAAAGTTTTTATTTGGAGATTGATATTGATAGCATTGAGCTGAAATTGTTTGGAATTTAGAAAATAAATCCATCATACTCCAATCGTGGTTTTGAACCAAAGTGATGGTCTCTCCATTGAGAAGGGTGACATCAAATCCAATTGGGTATCGAGAATCCCAGTGCAATACAGATGCTTTATTTACCTCAAGTGGAATCTTTTTATTTGCAGCATGTAACGTAATACTAGAAATGGGGTGTGGCATAGATTTAATGTTAATTGCCCATGCAGCATGTAGATGATCTGATTTAATATCCAAACAGGAGTGAATGATTTTAGTATAGATATATAGTGTTAATATATGGTCAGGGATATCAATATTTAGCCCATAAGGTTTAATAATTAGCTCTCCATCTTCTTCTTGCACAAACGTTCGAATAAAGCGATCAAAAAAGCAATCAATTAACTGAAAGGTTTCATAAACTGTTTTAGCAGAGATTTTGTTGGAAGAGTTAGAAAAAGGATACATTGACTGAAGTTTTGATATTTCAGGGTAAATTTCATGATTCCAGTTCTCTTTTAGGAATTGGTTGGCTTGATTAGAGATATCTTTGAGGAGATGACTGGTCATGTCATCAAGCCATTTTGCCTGAAAAGGTGCTAAATTGTTTTGAATTAAAATAATTTCTCGTAATGGGTGTCTTTCAGATATATAGGCATTTTGTAAAATTTGGTATGCATCACTAACGTCTTTGATGTCATGATGTAAGGTATGAAGTGATTTTATTTTTTGTAAAATATATTGGCCATTGGGCGTTCTGAGAAGTGCTATGATAGATTTAATTTCATTTACTTTACTGATTAAGTTTTTATGGCCATCTTCTTTAAGCTCATGATGGATGCGCGATAGCAATCTAAGTGCTTCTGCACCAATATGATTTGGATTTTGGGAGAGGTATTCTAATTGACGAATGGTTTGTTCATAATGTTTTGAATCAATGGGGATAATTGTTTCTTCCAGTTTTTGTAGAGTTTTATCATGCTTTTGATAGCTTTTAATCTTTTTTAAGGATTGCTCACAGCTCTCTGGTTGGTTTGGCTCAAGTTGATGACAGATAGGTTGAATATATTTTTCAGAAACAACTCGAGCAAGTTCAGATAAAGGTGGTTTTTGAGATTTAGCGGTAACAAACCAATGTGTGGCTAAAAAATTGATGACGTTTGAATCTAGCTCTCTTGATACCAACTTTCTAACAATGGATTGTTTAAGTTTTATACTGGATTTTTTATGATGAGAAAATAAATATTGGTAAGTCAGTTTTTCAGAATCTGTCAAATGAGATAAATATTCCTCACGCAATCTATTTACATGCTTTAATTGCAGTGCGCGGTAAGATTTATAGCTGCTTAACTTATAAAGTTGATCTGCCAATTTGCTATTATGGCTGCTTGATAGTGTGTGATGTACTTTGTTTTCTATATGTTGTTGAAAGCTCCATAAGCTAAGTGAGCTAACGCTTAAGAATATGGCTAGGCGAATTAAGTGATGCTGTTGAATTTTTGGACGTAGGTGCTGCGTGTATTCATTTAGCCCTATGCAGATAGAATCAATTTTAATCTTAGACTCTTTTAGATAAAGTGTCATTTCTAAAAGATAGGGCTTAAGATCCATTAATTGTTGGCTAAGTTGAAATAAATGTTTTTTTTGTTGAGCATTAATGGGCGGGTGCAGACAAAGATCATGCCTTTGAGAAAAAAGTTTTTCAATCCATTGATTAATTTGTCGATTAGCGCCCTCTAACATGCTATTGAGCTTTAAATTATGCTGAATTTGAATTGCGTTTGGCAAGCTGCCATATTCTGAGACATAGTACATACTTTGAGCCAAAGTTTTGTCATGTACTAAGATAGAAACAGATTTAGCTTGTTGTAATAATTGTTGAATGAAATACCAATCTGATTGCAGTTTGGTTTGAAGATTGGCCAACTGTTCTGGATTAATGGCCAAACAAAAAGTTTTAAAGCTGGTATGACATTTTCCAATTTCATTCCACAATTCTGCCAATGTGCTTAACTGATTTTCAGGATGCGTGATGCACAAATAGAATACTTGGGATTTTATAAATCCGTTGACGATGCAACTTTGAAATCGAACATTGAACCCCTCTAAAGGATGATCAATTGGTGAATTCGACATATTCAGGATAATTTCATAGTGAATAATTGGGTTTTCTGGATCCTGGTGAAGCAATTGTCTTATTTTTTTTTGCAAGGGGTGATGATAGGCTCTTAATTGAAAATAAGTAATCATTGTAATGCTGCAAATGGTTAAAGATGAGCCAATTATTAACAGGCTTGGTGTCGTTAACCAATGTAGGTAAAGCAGTAGGTAGAGTGATGTGCACAAAAGGCCAATAAAAAAAGTAGTCATAATATGGGGGGTTTAATTTTTGTTAGTATCCAAATACAGTAAATGAAAAGGGTTAAGTTGAAGATGACAAGCCATATAATGGATTGTTCTACTTGATGTTGGTAGTGTGTTGAGCTACTGGCATCTTGATGTGTTAATAGTTGTTCAAGCGCATCAATTTTATGCTTGGTATCGCTTTCTTTAAGTGAGGAGTGTATTAGTAGGGTTAGCCCAAAACGCATCAATTTTTCATTATTTTTAGGATTCCTTTTTGCAAAATCAATTGCTTCCATGAGATGTCCTGGTGTTTGTTGAACATCATTGATCATGAAAATACGATTAATTTTCTGCTGGCCAAGTTTGGGTTTTAAGTGTCCATATCCCCAATCTCGAAATAAATATTGTATACAAGCTTTCTGCTCTGGGTTCAATTCATAATCTTGTCGAAGTTCAAAATCCAACCACTGAATTAATGTCATTAAATTAAGATAAGTTTTATCTTTAAGAAACTGAGAGGTCACATAATATTGTATAACGTCTTGCTTCGGAAAATTCTCTAAAGTTTGTTGTAGTCTTATTGTATCCATATTCTCAAATGTTCTCTCTCCATGCATTCTAAACAATATTTTTTTTATTCGCAATTATCTGATAAAGCTTGTCGATTTGACATAGCTCTGAATAAAGTTTGGCCATCAAGGTAATCCAAAGAGCCGCCAATAGGAATACCATAACCTAAACGGCTAACTAAGACCATATCTTTAAGTTGATCATATAAATAGAAAGCCGTTGCCTCGCCCTCAATTTTACTGCTAGTGGCGACAATTATTTCTTTGATATCCTGAGTCTCTATCAATTGAATAAGTTTATGAATGTGTAAATCTTTGGGCCCTATACCATCAATGGGAGAAAGTGCGCCATGTAGTACAAAATATCGACCTTTAAATGCTTGTGCAGCTTCCATAATTAAAATGTTCGAGGGATGTTCAACAACACATAAAATTTGTGAATCTCGGTTTGTGTTAGCGCATATATCACAAAGCTTATTCTCGCTTAAATTTTGACACTGTTGACAGTGTTTGATCTGTTGAAGGCATTCCAATAAGGTATTTGCGAATTGAAAAGCTTTTTCATGGTGTCGGCTAAAAATGAAATGTACAAAACGTTGTGCTGTTTTTTCGCCAATTCCAGGTAAGAATTGAAATTCATGTACTAATTTTTTAAGAAGAGGGCTCATGGCTAAGTGTTTTAATATATTGATTGCGTTTGGTAGAGGAATAATAAGCAGTTGCATATAAAAATGCAAGACTGGTAACTGCTATATTGGTGAAGTTGCTAATTCTGGGTATTGTAATCGCAATATTCAATAATCGCAGTTCATGTGATAGTAATGCATTAAAGTGACTGATTCTTTTCATTGAAAATTGAAACAAATATAGGCTATATGTAGATGAGATGTGTTGATAGCTATATTGATAGCTCATATAGACACCCATGAGCAACAAACCAATAGAGATAATGGGCATTTCTACCAATTGTACAGATAGTGCAAAGCAAGCGATTGTAGACAGAGTTGCAAGGCCTGGGGATATTGAAAAATAAAATTTTTCACCCATCATTATTTCTCTAATTTTTTCATAACGTTGATTAAATTCAGTGCTGCGGTACATACAATGAACAAAGCTTGCATAAAATAAGCTTAATGGGAATAAAGCAGTATAGACATAGGCAATGTTGAATTTGAATAATGTCAGTATAATGATACTGGAGAGCTCAAAAGACGTAATAATATCAGATATAAAGTAAACAAAAAAGTAGATATTTTTTTCAAAAGTCAAAGGCGTTTTGTGATAATCAATTGCTTTGGTTTTTTTATGTTCTAATGCTCGATCAATATACCCATTTTGTATATTGTTCCATTTTAACTTTAATATAATAAAAGTAATGAAAATAGGTGCAACCAACAGGAGTGCTTGCGGCCTCAGCTTATAAAACCCGCGGCCCAGGAATGTTGACCCTATGGTGATGGATATTAAACCATAGGGTGCAAGAACCTGAGCAATGCTAGGAATATAGGTTTTAGTGAGAGGATCCTCTTTCAGATTCGAACTCCTTCATCGACAATCTAACTTTATTGTTTCGATCGATTTCATTCACTCTCACTTTAACTATTTGACCCATTTGTAAATAATCATTGATATCATTCACGCGTTGCATAGATATTTGAGAGATATGTAAGAATCCATCTTTATTATTACCTAAGTCAACAACAGCACCAAAGTCCATAATTTTAGTAATGACACCTTCGTAAATTTGATCGATTTCAAGTTCTTCAACTAAATCTAAGATATATTGTTTACAGGTTTCACCGGCAGTTGAATCAACAGCACTTATTGTGATTTTTCCATCATCAGAGATATCAATTTCAACACCAAATTTCTCAATGATCTCGCGTATCACGGATCCACCTTTACCAATAACATCTTTAATCTTTTCAGTTTTGATGTTAAAGCTAAACATTCTAGGCGCATACTTTGATACAGGGTTGGCCACGCTTAGTACTTTATTCATTTCTGATAAGATATGTAATCGACCTTCTTTTGCTTGATTTAAAGCATCTTTTAGAAGTTCAGTTGTGACACCATCGATCTTAATATCCATTTGCAAAGCTGTCATACCTTTTTCACTACCAACAACTTTGAAGTCCATATCGCCAATACGATCTTCATCAGCTGTGATATCAGATAGGATAAAGGTATCATTATCACCTTTAACTAGTCCCATCGCGATACCTGCAACTGGTCTTTTCAATGGTACACCAGCTGATAGCATTGCTAATGTTGCACCACAGACTGTTGCCATTGAGCTAGAGCCATTGGATTCCATGGTTTCAGAAACCACACGGATGGTGTAGGGGAATTCTTCTGAACTTGGTAATACTGAGGTAAAAGAACGTCTTGCCAAAGCGCCATGACCAAGTTCTCGACGTTTAGGTGGCCCCATTCGCCCACATTCACCGGTACTGTAAGGTGGGAAGTTATAATATAACATAAAGTCGCGCCGACTTTCCTTACCAGAAATGGATTCAAACATTTCGCCTTTGCCCACAGCAGCTAAGGTTGCTGTAACATAAGATTGGGTTTCACCTCTTTGGAAGATGCAATCGCCATGTACTCTTGGGAAGACAGACTCTTCAATACTAATATGACGAATTTCTTTAAGTGTCCGTAAATCTAGACGTTTCTTTTCAGTAAACATAAAGTCTCTGGCCCATTTCTTTTCAAGCTTATCAATAGCTGTGCTAAGATGAGCAGGGTCAAATTTCTCTTCATGCTTTTCTTTCAATGCAGCTCTATGCTCAGAAAAAGCTTTCACTCTACCTTGCTTATGATCAATAGCGAAGACTTCCTTACAATATTTCTCAACAGTGCTGGAGATCGTTTCTTCAATTTCTGATAGATTCAAAGCCTCAGGCTTGTTTCGTTTTACAAATTCAGGGTGTTTGTCCTTATAAGCGCTTTGGAAGGTTTTAATACCATCGATAGCAGTTTGTAATGTTTTTAGACCAAATGGAATTGCATCCAATGCAATATCTTCTGATATTTCATTTGCAGCTGCTTCAATCATTAAAATGCCATCTTGATTTTGAGCATCTTTTGCCGCTAGGAATAAGTTAAGCTCAGAAGCTTCTAATTCATCATCACTTGGATTTGTCGTGAATTCATTATTAATGTAACCAATTTTGATGGCTGCGACAATATCAGTAAATGGAAGATCTGAGATAGCCAACGCTGCGCTGACACCCAAAAAGCAGGGAACATCAGGAGATACTTCTGGATCTATTGATAGAATAGAACAAGTGATTTGTATTTCATCATTAAAGCCTTCAGGGAATAGAGGTCTAATGGCTCGATCAATTAGTCTACAAGTTAAAACTTCTTCCTCTGACCCACGATTGGTTTCACGTTTAATATAACCGCCTGCAATTTGTCCATTGGCATAATGTCGTCTAAGGACAGTTACCATCAGTGGCAAAAAGTCAGAACCTTCAGAAGGTGCTGTCGTGATAGCAACTTGCACACAGGTGTCACCCATGCGGATCAAGACGCTTGCATTTGCTTGCTTGGCCAAATAATCTGTTGTTAACTTAATGGTATGTTTTCCATAAGAAAAACTACTTTCTAGTTTGTTGTTTAATGATGTGTTTAAGCTCACTGTGATATCCTATATCTGATGTTTAATTCCGAAATTAGCTTTGTAAAAGTTTGGTATGAAGTTTTATGAAGGTATTTCAATAGCTTTTTACGCTTATTGACTCGGCCAACCATTCCTTTAACAGCACTCTTATCTTTCTTATGAGTCTGGCAATGTAAGGTAAGTTCTGCAATTTCCTTGGTTAGTTTTGCAACCTGATATTCAGGTGAACCGCAATCAGTTTCAGATCGTCTGTACACATTTATATCAATGTTTTGTTTATCAACGTTTGACATTTTTTCTCCCAATGGGTGTTAAATTTCTAAAAATATGCACAATATTATACCTTTTCTCCCTCTTTAACAAGTTTTTTTATTAAAAAGAATGGCTGTTGTTGTATTCGTGAACGCAAATAGAAATGTATGATAAAAAAAGTCCCGGATGTTGGTCAGAAAATTTCCCAAAGACTAAACTTATATGCAATTTATAATATACAATTAAATGGATTTGGTAAGCCTATGTTATAACGTGAGTTATTCTGAAATAACAAGGGTAAAAATCGGTTTTTTATTGATTGGGATAATGTAAGGCACTGAGAGCAAGAGGGTGGGTCTTCTGTTCGTGAATTTATGTGAATATTTTTAGGACATTTGATCTAAGTTTGATGCTTTTGTAGTATCCATCTTTGGGTGCAATCATACCGATGAAGGTATCTTTGTAAAAAGCAGCCAATTCTCTCGTATCGTCTAATGTTATCATCTTTCCATGGGCAAGATCTAAGCCTTGTTCACGTGATAGTTCTACATGTGCTAGGGTTTTGAAAAAATGATCCAATGGTAGTGAGGGTTTTGGTAGATCTTCTAATTGTATCATTGGGTGCTCTTCAAAAGGGGAAACCCACAATCGCTTTAGGGAAAAAAGATTTCCATAACAATTTAAATCAATACCCAAATCCCTGGCAATAGAACGAATGTAAGTACCAGATTGGCAATGTATATAAAGCTTAAGCAAACGTGTGTTTGGGTCATAAGTTTTCAGCTGAATGTCATAAATAGTAATGGGCCGGGCTTTTAGATTAACTGGCTTGTTGTTTCTGGCAAGCTCATATGCGCGTTTGCCATTTACATGAATGGCACTATAGTTAGGTGGTCTTTGGGAAATATCCCCAATGAATTTCTTTAATGCAGTGTTGATGGACTCTAAAGAAGGTATATGGTCTGATTGAGCAATAATTTCACCCTCTTGATCATCTGTTTCAGTTTGAGCACCAAGCTGAATAACCGCTTCATATGCCTTATCTTGGGAGATGATCCAGCTGCTAAAACGTGTCGCATCTTGAATGGCGATGACCATCATGCCTGTGGCCAGTGGATCTAAAGTGCCGGTGTGCCCAAGCTTTTTATCAGTAAATGGTTTTATTCGATCTAAAAGCTTTCGAGAGCTTATGCCATAAGGTTTATCAATGATTAAGAAGCCATCACAAAGCATCGATTTCATCTAGGATATCTAGAATGGTTGTACTGGAGGCGCATGTTGCCTGAAAACAAACTTTGGGAATTTTTCGGATATTTAAATTTCTAAAAAGATATTGGTGCAGTGGATGCTGATATCGATTTAGTATTTGAGTTAGAGTTTCTGGTTTTTTGGTTTGCTCAATATGAACCCTGGCCAGTGATAGATCAGGGGTAACTTGAATCCTTGAAATAGACGTGGTGATTAGACGACTATCAATATCTTGATTGAGTAACAACCATTGACTAATGTGCCGAATTAACTGCTTGTTGATTCTTTCTAAACTGTGATTTTCTTTTTTAAACATCTTCTTTTAACGTATAACACTCAATGATATCTCCAACCAAAGCTTGTGAAAAATTCTTTATTCCAAGACCACATTCTGTGCCTTTACGGGCTTCGGTTAGTGTTTCTTTTTCACGCTTCAATGAGGCAAGGTCGCCTTCAAAAATCATTTCATTTTTACGTGTAATGCGTACTTTTTCACCCCGTTTAATGATGCCTTCTAAGACCATGCAACCAGCAATTTGTCCAAATTTAGATGAGCGAAATACTGCTTTAACTTCAGCTTTACCAAATGCTTCTTCAATAAATACAGGACCTTTTAGTAGTTTCAAACGATCCGTAACATGGTCAATCAATGCGTAAATAATTTTGAAGCTATGTGCAGTTTGATTGTGTTGTTCCAGTAATTTTTTAGCAGTGGACTCAATATTGACATTAAAGGCAATTAATTCAGCACCTGTGTTATTGGCTAAAGTTACATCAGAAGGGTTCACGCTACCAACAGTTGAATCAATGATATTTAATTCCGTATCATCTTCTTGTAGTGATTGTAAAATAGCTGTCAAGGCTTCCAAAGATCCCTGGGTATCTGTTTTAAGAATAATGTCTAATTGATGTTTTGCTTTTTCTTTAAGCAAACTATCTAAGGTTAAAGCATGTTTGGTACGTTTTTTAGTATTACGTTCAGCAAAAGATTCTGCTGCCTGACGTGCTGTTTTTTCATCAGTATAAGATAATGCCATATCACCAGCTTTTGGCAAAGGCGATATACCCGTTATTTCAACAGGTATTGAAGGTTTGGCTTCTTTGATTTGTTTGTGTGCCGAATTAACCATGGTTCTGACTTTACCAAATCCAGGCCCAATGGCCAAACACATACCAGGTTTTAAAGTACCTGATTCAATCAATAGTGTGATGACAGCGCCACGGCCACGATCTATCTTTGCTTCACAAACATGAGCTGCTAATTGACCTTCTTCATATGCTTTAAGCTCCATGAGCTCTGCTTGAATGGAGATTAATTCTAAAAGTGCATCTATACCTTCGCCCGTTTTGGAAGAAACTTGAGCAACAGGAACATCTCCACCCCAGGATTCCACTAATACATCATTTGCTGCCAGCTCGCTTAGAATTTTTTCTTCTCTACCTGATTCAGCTGTATCTATTTTGGTAATGGCGACAATTATTGGTGTATTTGTTGCTTTGGCATGCTGAATGGATTCTATGGTTTGTGGTTTTATACCATCATTGATGGCAATGATTAATATAATAAAATCTGTGACAGTTGCGCCACGGTTACGCATTTTAGAAAATGCTTCATGTCCTGGTGTGTCCAAGAATGTGATGAATCCTTTTGAGGTCTCTACTTGGTAGGCGCCAATATGCTGTGTAATACCACCAGCTTCCTTCAAAGCCACTTTGGACTGCCGGATATAATCTAGTAATGAGGTTTTACCATGATCAACATGTCCCATAATGGTAACAACAGGCGGTCTGCTAACTTGCGTTCCGCTGTGATGTGTTTGATGTGTCATGCCATCAACAACAATCTTCTTTTCAACTTCAATTTGTAAGCCATCTAACAATAATACTGCTGTATCAAAATCAATGGGGTCATTCTTTTTAACCATATAACCATGATTGAAAAAAGTTTGAGAAAGATCGACTTCTCGAATCAATGTCTTTTTTGCCAATTCGCTTAAAGTGGTTTCATCACCAATGCTGATTTTCTTCACCGTTGTACTAATTACCTTTTTTGGCTTAGTTGGTGGCGCTTCCATAGGCACTTCTTTTGGCTCAATTTTTTCAGCTTTTTCCTTTTCAGGTTCCTTTTTTGAAGGTGCCACAGGATCCGGCTTCTTCATTTGTAAGATTGGCTTTTTACTAATGGTTTTCGATAAAGTTAGTTTTGGCTTACTGCTCTGTGGAGACAATCTAGTGATAACAGTTTGATTGGATCTGGGTTTGAGTTTACTGACTGTGTGAGAAACACTAACTTTGTCACGCTTCTTCAAGCTTTCTTTAATCAGTACTACCTGTTCTTTACTGAGTTCAGCTTCTGCATCAACAGAAACACCTTTTTCTTTCAACAGACGAATTAATTCATCCTGTGAGATACCAGTAATGTTGGCTAGTCGTTCTAATGTAAAGCGTGATGACATAAATTAACCTTTGTTTTCCTTTTCAAACCAATGTGATCTAGCGGCTAAAATTAATTCCCCGGCTTTATCATCATGGATATCAATAATATCTGTGAGTTCGGAGACAGACATATCAGCTAAGTCTTCTCTGGTTAGTATTTCATTTTGATTTAGCTTTTCAGATAGTGCGATATCCATGCCTTCAATTGACATTAAGCTATCTTCATCACTGTCTTCCAACGCCATATCCAAAAGTTTTTCTTGGGCTCTATTAACCAGCTCTTCAGCAATTTCTCGATTAAAGCCTTCAATGTTTGAAATTGTTTTAATACCGGTATTCGCTAGTGCTGAAATACTGAGTATGTTATCTTTTGCTAATGCGGTGGCAACATTTTGATCGACATCCAGACCTTCTGTAAATAGTAGAATAGCTTTTTCAAGATCAGCCTGCTGCTTTTCTTCAGCTTCTTCATTGGACATGATTTTCAGTTTCCAACCAACCAACTGGCTTGCTAGATTGATGTTTTGACCGCTGCGACCAATGGCTTGAGATAACATTTCTGACTCAATGGCAATATGCATGGTCTGTGTTTTTTCATTTACTTCAATCGAGCTTATTGTCGCAGGGGCTAATGCATTGATGGCCAAAAGGGCAGGATCATCATCCCACTTAATGATGTCAATTCTTTCCCCATGTAGTTCATTTGAGACATTTTGAACCCGAGAGCCCTTAACGCCAATACATGCACCAATAGGATCAATACGTGCATCATTCGATTTAACTGCAATTTTTGCGCGTAAACCTGGATCTCTAACACATCGTTTTATTTTGATTAAACCTTCTTTTATCTCAGGAACCTCTTGATGGAATAAACATTCTAACATTTCAGGGCTACGTCTGGATAATTGCAGTAAAGGTCCACGCCCTTGCACTTGAATTGATTCTAGACAACCAACAATACCATCACCCTTACGAATGATTTCTTTTGGAATTAGTTCTGATCTTGGGATTTCTGCTTGGATACCTGCAGTATCAATAACAATTGATGTGCGAGTAACATGATTAACTTCACCATGGATTAAGGTGCCAATCAATGACTCATATTGCCTTGCATGATGAGCTCTTTCAGCGTCTCTCACGGCTCTAAGCATGACTTGTTTTGCCTTCTCAATTTCAATTCTACCAACACCTTCTTCAGAATTAGCAATATTGGTGTCAATATCTTCTACAATCTGATCACCAACTGTTAAGTTTTCATAATCTTTGAGTGTGTCCTCTAAGTAAATATGACGCGCAGGGTTAAAATCTTCTGTGTCATCTGAGGCAACTTCCCAGATACGGTGATAAGAAGATTCTCCAGTATCTCGATTAATTTCGCATTGAAGATGGACATCTTCTTCGAAATTTTTCTCTGTTACGGTAGCTAATGCAAGTTCGAGTGCAATAAAAATATCTTCTGGATCAAGGTTTTTTTCTGCAGCAAGTGCTTGAATAAATGTGATGATGGTTTGTGTCATACTATTCTCCTCTTGGCGTTGGAATAAGTCTTGCGGACTGAATGGTTGAAAGCGGGATATTGAACTGATGTTCGTTTTTTTGTAATAAAAACGCATCAGCTTCAATGCGAAGTAATTCACCTTTATATGATTTGTCTTTTGTTCTAACTTTAACCCAATGACCAATAGCATCTTGATAGTGCTTGGGTGTAAATAAAATAGGGTAGAGTCCTTTAGAAGATATCTCAATATGAAGATGATCTGTCTCTGTGCTGTAAGTAATCTGTCTCATGACATCTTCACAATCTTTAATACTCACATTATTGCTTTTATTTTCGATATAAACAATTAATCCCCGATCGGATCTCTCGATACCATAGAGGTCAAACTGACAAGCTTCACAAGCTGTCTGTATTATCTTTTCAATCTCGTTCATTCTTCTCTACAAAAAAAACCCCTATCGGGGCCTAAACAACTTCTATTTTGGTAGCGGGGGTAGGATTTGAACCTACGGCCTCCGGGTTATGAGCCCGGCGAGCTGCCAGACTGCTCCACCCCGCTATCAATGAGTATAATGATTTTTCTTTATATTGCAAGGGGAAAGTGAATTTTATTCATTGAGACTGTTTATTTTAATTAATCCCGTTTCAACACCAGGGTAGATAGGGCGTACTTTAACTCTGTTTTCATGGCATGCTTTAATATGTGGTAAAGGCCCAATATAGGTTCTATTTTTTTCAACATAAGCTGGCATATCCTTTGGAAGTTTGGCATTGGTATACAGTACTACATAATATCCAGCATTCAATTTGGGCATGGGTTGTATCTTAACCAAAGATTCTCTATTGGTGTCATAAAAACCCAAAATAGTAATAATGCCTATAAACAGTAATAAAGGATAACGTAATCTTATTTGCATCACATAGACTCCAATGCTTGAATGCCCAATAAGCTTAAGCCATCTGAAATAACAGTTTTAATTAAGGCGCACAATAATAGTCGATGATATCGATCATCTTGCTTATCAGATAGCACTGGATGTAGATTGTAATATTTGTGAAATAAAGTTGCCAAGCTAAGTAGGTACTGTGTTAAACGATAAATTTCCATCCCTTGACTGATTTTTTTAAGCACATCAGGGTAGGTTGAAATAAGTTCTAGAATTTCTAATTCCAGATCATTTGCCTGCTGCCAATGGTTTGCTGTTGGTATGTACTGCCCATGTTTGTTAAATATACTCTGAATCCTGGCATGAGCATATTGAATGTAATAAACAGGATTCTGGTTATTGTGACTTTTAGCCAACTCTAAATCAAAATCCAAATGATGATCTGATTTTCTCATACAGTAGAAGAACCTAGCAGCATCCACTGAGACTTCTGTGTAGAGTTCTTTGAGTGTGACAAACTGCCCACTGCGTGTTGACATAGGTACTTTTACCTTGGCGCGATATAAGTTTGCAAATTGGATTAAGATGCATTGGAATTGCTTTTCCATGCCCAATGCATTTAAGCCCGCTTTTATCCTTGGGACATAGCCATGATGATCTGCGCCAAAAATATTAATGAGCTGTTTGGATCCTTGCTGACATTTGTGGTGATGGTAAGCCAAATCATTGGCGAAATATGTCCACATTCCATTGGATCTTTTTAAAACTCTATCTTTTTCATCCCCATATTTAGAGGAAGAAAACCAGAGTGCACCATCTTTTTCATAAGTATGACCATTTTTATCTAGGTAAGTGATTAGATCATTTATGCTGTTGCTTTCAACCAAACTTGATTCAGCGTACCAACTGTCAAAATGAACACCAAAGGTTTCAAGATCAAGTTTAATGTCTGAGACTATATTATCAACAATCCATGTTTTTAATACTGTATATTGTTCACCAAGTGTTGTTTTGCATAAATCGATTAGTATTTCAATATCACGATCTTTATCCCACTGGGTTAACAATTGATCCAAGCTTTCGGGTTGTACCGATGAAAGTTTGGGTGAGTTTTTTACACTTTCTTGTAAATAGTCTCCACGATAGCAACCTTCTGGAACAGTTTTCCCCAAAATACACAACCACAAACTTGCCGTTAGTATATGAATTTGCAAACCTGCATCATTGATATAGTACTCAGTGTGCAGTTTATACTGTGTTCGTTTTAAGATATTGGCAAGTGAAGAGCCATAAGCAGCTGATCGGCCATGGCCAACGTGTAAGGGGCCTGTTGGATTTGCAGAGACGTACTCTAAATAAATAGATTGATCCTTCCCAACGTTTGGCGAGAAGAACTCACAAGCATTATCCAGAACATTCTGAATCAACGGAATATAATCTCTGGTTGTGAAAAAATTCAGGAAACCTGGTGATGCAACTTCAACTCGAGTAATATCAGGATGGTCCACCATGGATTGAATCTTTCTAGCTATTTTCATCGGCGGTTGGCCCACTAATTTTGGCAACATCATCGCAATATTGGACGAAAAATCACCATGCTCAGAAGACTTTGTCCGAGAGATTTTAACATCAATATCTTTTGCCCAGCTCAATTGATTTAATATCGACAATAAGTGCTGTTTGATAATTTCATTCATAGTGTTCCCATTCTAACATATAGGGGAGGGCTTAGTTTAGTCCCTAGATGCCCGTCTTCGATCACTTTCCTTTAGATATTTTTTACGGATACGTATTTCTTTGGGCGTTATTTCAATTAATTCATCTTCTGTGATTAATCCCATTGCTTGTTCTAAGGTATATTGTAGTGGTGGTGTCAAAATCATATTATCATCTGTACCAGAGGCCCTTACGTTCGTTAACTGCTTGGTTCTGCAAAGATTGACGATCAAATCATTATCCCGGGTATGTAACCCAACAACCATGCCTTCATATACTTTATCACCAGGCTTAATCATAATGCGCCCACGACTTTGTAAATTAAATATTGCATAAGTGGTTGCAGGGCCTTGAGCATTGGAGACAAGTGCACCTTGATGTCTAAATTGAGTTTTAACTGAGATATATGGTCTATATTCTAAAAAGACGTGATGTAGAATTCCTGTACCACTGGTGATACTGGTTAATTCAGTTTTAAACCCAAATAAGCCTTGCGAGGGGACTTCATAATCAATTCTGACACGACCATGGTGATCTGGAACCATGTCAACCAGCACGCCGCGTTTGGCATTTAGCTTCTCAATAATGCTGCCTTGATGTTCCTGTAGGATATCCAGTGTTACTGTCTCGTAAGGTTCACACATCTGGCCATCAATTTCTTTTAGAATAACTTGTGGTCGACTCACAGCGAGCTCAAAACCTTCTCTTCGCATGGTTTCAATTAATATGGATAAGTGTAACTCACCCCGTCCAGAAACCAGGAATTTTTCACTAGAATCTGTTTCAGAAATTTTTAAAGCAACATTATGTAGTGCTTCATCTGTTAGACGTTTGCGAATTTGTCTAGAGGTTAAAAATTCTCCCTCTAGTCCTGCAAAAGGAGAACTATTGACTTGGAATACCATTGAAATGGTTGGTTCATCCACCTTTAGTGGTGGCAATGCCTCTACTTTTTCTACATCACAGACTGTATCTGAGATATCCAATTGACTCAGACCTGTAATGGCAATAATATCACCAGCAAAAGCCTGTTTTGCTTCAAATCTTTCAAGCCCCATATGCCCTAGAACCTGCAATACTCGCCCAGTTCGTATCTTGTTCTCGCGATCAATGACTTTTACTGGTGTGTTGGGTGAAATTGAGCCTCTTTCAATGCGTCCAATTCCAATAGATCCCACATATGGTGAGTAATCTAAACTGGTGATTTGCATTTGAAATGGACCGTCCTCATTCACATCAGGGCATGGGGTATGTTCAATGATCATATCCAAAAGAGGCGCCATGGTGTCACTTTTAACAGCCGGGTCATTGGTTGCATACCCATTAATTGCTGAGGCGTATATTATCTGAAAATCCAATTGTTCATTGCTGGCGCCTAAATGATCAAATAATTCAAAAACTTGATCAATTACCCAGTCAATTCTTGCGCCATCACGATCAATTTTATTGATGACAACAATGGGTTTTAGTCCATGCTCAAATGCTTTCTTTGTCACAAATCTTGTCTGTGGCATTGGCCCTTCAACTGCATCAACCAGTAATAAGCAACCATCAACCATAGACAGAATACGCTCTACCTCTCCGCCAAAATCAGCATGTCCTGGCGTATCAACAATATTGATTCGATGATCACCCCATTCAATGGCCGTATTTTTTGCCAAAATGGTAATGCCTCTTTCTTTCTCAAGATCATTGGAGTCCATTACCCGACTATTTCCTGTTTTCAGGGTACCAGATTGTTCCAGAAATTTATCGACCATCGTCGTTTTACCATGATCAACGTGTGCAACAATTGCGACGTTTCTTATTTTCTCGTGGGCAGTAATTGCGCCATTTTTTAGATTGTTATGCATTATCAACACCAAATTTTAAAAGAGTATAACACAGATTTACTATATCGCTATCAATCTAACACATTTCTGTAATTATTCATTAAAAAACCGACTAAATTAAACATAATTAATGTAATTTGTTAAATATTATTAAAAAAAATAAAAGAATACATTTCTTGTGCAGATAATTCCTCTTAATCACTATTTTTTTACCAAAAATGTGAATTTACTAAAGTATAAAATAACAGAATTATATCTATAAACTCTTTTAGATAGTTATTTTTCAACAAATAACACTCAATTTAATTTGTTATTTACAAAAGTTGTTTAAATAATCCTGCTAAATTTAATATAGTTGCTATAACAATCTGAATAATTTGAGTGAAGTTAAATGAAAAACAGAAATACGACAGTAATAAATGAAAATAATATTAATTATAGTATCCCAAATGCGTCGCTTGGAAAAGTTAGCGACCTTAATCCTTTAATTAATAAGCAGCTTCAAGTTAACCTTCATAATCATCAAGGCTCATTTATGAAATTTGTAGATTCTATACCTTTGATAGGAGCCTATATTAAGCAAAGAAGAGTTAATGCACTATTTAACAAAATGCTTACAGCTGCAAATAATAATGGTACTGATCTAACATCTAGGTTACTGGTTCAAGAATCGAAAAAAGATAATAATATGCTGGATCAATCAGCTACAGCTTTACCAGGAGATAGAGCTGCTGCCAATAGTGATGCAACAAGTGGTGAAAATGACAATAAAGGTAATAGTCCTCTTTATAGGCCAATCTATGCTCAAATGCCTCTTAATACTGGTAGTGATTTGACACAAAATGGTGAAATGAATCCTGATTATCAGTCTTATATTGCTTTGAGTGAAAAAGGTAATGGTAGTAGCACTATCTATGCAGTACCTCGTGATGATGATGAAATTATTTATACACCAGGTGATAATACTGGTGATAATCCTGTCATAAGTGATCATTATTCAGAGCCTGTGAAGGTTAAAGAGGGTCCTGTGAAGGAAGCAGTGCATGAACGTAATGAGAAAATGACTATGGCTGAAGCAACTGGTCAAAATAACCAACCTAAAGATGAAATATATGTAACTATGGCTGAAGCAACTGGTCAAAATAACCAACCTAAAGATGAAATATATCTAACTATGGCTGAAGCAACTGGCCAAAGCAATCTATATGATTGTGGCTTTTTTGAAAAGTATAATACAGCAGAGGCCACTGTTAAAAAATTAGCAGGTAGCGCTCGAGAAATTGAAGCAGAAAGCCCTAGTGATCATGATGAGAGTTGTGAAAATGACAGTAATAACCAACTTCGTATGTAGTAACGCTATAAGGATAAAGAGTTGTTGATCACTACTTTCCTTTCAGTACATCTGCAATTGGTATCTTTCGGATAATATTAGCAGGGTACTGGCTTGCACAAACACCAGTGATGACTGCAAATAGTTGACTATACAAAAGTGTTGATGGTGCAAAAACAAAGGACCATTTCATACAATAGGCGACTATTTTAACACCAGCTACACCAAATAATGCACCGATAAATGCACTGATGCTGCAAAGTATTGCAGTCTCTATCATTAACATGGTTTGAATCTCTTTAATGGTTGCACCAAAAGATACCCTTAATGCCAACTCTAGATTTCGTGCTGTAATATTTGCAATGGTCATATTCATGATGCCAATACCGCCCAGTACTGCACAAATACTGACAACTAGATAAATTAAGCCATTCACCATCATAACCGTCATTTGGGTCATCTTAACCATTTGGTAAGGGTTGATTGTGGTGAAACTCATTCCAGGGAACTGTGCTTCTAAGGCACTGGATGCAGCGCTTGCAACAATGTCCATGTTTTCAAATTTATCCACTTCAATTAAAATACTACTCATACTGATATTTGGAAAAAGCATAGAGAAAGTTTCTTGTGAGACAAAAATAAACCCATCATTGTAATAATACAGCATGGGAAGTTCATAAGTATCACTGATACCAATTATTTCAATAACACCTTGGTCCAGCAACACTTGATCAGATACTTGGTAATTAAGTTGATCCAACATGTCTTTGGTGATAATGGCAAATGGCTGTTGATCATGACTGTGTAGTGATCGCCCATCTGTGATATTAAATTTAAAAATACTTTCAGCTTGAGCGACACTGCCGATAATGGGCACATTTTGATCCTGAATTTGTAAATAAGCACTGGCAAATGGATAATACTGCTTCATAAATGGAATATCCGATAAGCAGTCATTAAGCTCTCCCATAGAAATATCTTTTTGCCCATTCATGATCATGGTTAAAGTATTACCACCCATGTTTTTAAAATTATCTAAAGTGGCTTTGGTGGCCATTTGCATTAAATGACCTGAGATGACAAGGGCCATAGATGCAATTAAAATTCCCAAAGAAGAAAATAAAGCATTTTTCCAATTGTATTTATATTGAGCAATTGCATTTTTATAAACAGGGTTCATTTTATTTTTTCCAATTTACCAGATTTTAAATGGTAGTGAGCATCACCTTTCTGAATTAAATTATGATTATGGGTGATTAGGACAACAGTCTTACCTTCAGAATTAAGCTGATGCAAGGTATCAACTAGCATGTGAGAATTTTTTTCGTCCAAAGCGCCAGTTGGCTCATCAGCTAAGATAAGATCAGGGTTTGTGATTAATGCTCTCAGTGTTGCAACTCGTTGCTGTTGCCCATAAGACAACTGATTTGGATATTTTCTTTCACAATTTTTCATATCAAAAGATTGTAACAAATGAATGGCTTTTTCTTTTTTATCAGCATGTCGACCGTATTCTAGTGGCAACAGAATGTTTTCTAATACATTTAAATGTGGAATGAGGTGGTATCGTTGAAAAATGAAACCAATGTAACGGTGACGAGCTCTGGCCATCTGTGTTAGGTGTTGATCATGGACAGGGTTCCCATCTAAGAAGTATTCACCAGTTGATAATTTATCCATTAAGCCAATGATTTGTAAAAGGGTGCTTTTACCAGAACCAGAGTCACCGGTTATGACAACAAATTCACCTTTTTTGATGGTGAAGTTTATGTCATCTAAAACAGCACATCCATCATAGATTTTAACTAAATTCTTAATTTGAATAATGTTCAAGGATTTCTTCACCTGCACTCAACCCCGTTTTAACTTCAATTTTATCACCATAGGTTTGTCCAAGTGTGATCTCTCGAAGGCTTTTACTGTCTGATAGGATAACCATGTGTTTATCAGCAATGCTTTGTACTGCAGTAATTGGGACCAGTAACACCTGTTTTTTAGAGAGTTCAATATTGACAATACCGCTCATTCCAAGATGAATGTCTTCAAAATTTTGATCCTGATTGACACGCACACTTACAGCATATGTGCTACGAGATCCTTCATTGGCAGGATATGGGTTTATATTAAAGACTTCCCCAGAGAGGGTTTTATCGATGGAAGGAATTTTGATAGACACAATCTGGCCAATAGAAAGTTCGCCAAGCTGCTTTTCACTCACGGTTAGCTGAATCTCAAAAGCTTGATCATCAACAATTTTAGCGATATAAGCATACTGTTTGAATATGTTGGCATGAAGATCTTTACTCACTGGTAATAAAATACCAGAGATGGGGGAGTACAATAAATTGGGGATATGCGTTTTGACAAATCTTTCAATATTTTCTAAAGAAATGTTCTCAAGTTGGTTAATGCTACTAATACTGAGATCATAAGGATCAAGTATTTTTTCTAATGATTGAGCTTTCATATATAGGGCGTTTAATTTTTTTTCATGCTCTAGTTTTGTTTCATGAAAAGCTTTGTGCGAAATGGCGCCAATTTTTAATAATTCCTGCTGAGTTTTAGTGTGTTGGTTGGAGATGGCAAAAGCTTGCTCTTCTAGAAGATAAGCAAGAATTTGTTGGCTAAGTCCCTGACTTTCTGATAAGTATTCTATGCTAAACAATGGTTCATTTTTAGAAACAATTTGTCCATAAGGTTGTAATGCTTTTATTTTGGCATCAAATGGTAGTGTCAGGTATTCAACATGATGAGAGTCAATTTTCCCTTTTAGCATCATTTTATTGGTCACTTCCTCTATCTCAAGCATATATGCTTGAGTAAAGATGATAAGGCTTAACAAAAAAAGTTTGAGTTTAGGCATGAGGAGACTCTTGTTGAACAATTAAAGAAAATGCACCAATGGTTTGTAGTAGCTCATCTCGAAGATGGCTGTATTCAATTTGTGCATTCAGTGAGGCGTGATAAGCTTGTTGTAGTTGATCCGAAGCTTTTTGAAAATCTTCCAAAGAAATTTGCTGATGTTTAAACTGAATAGATTCAGCATGATAGATAGACTGCTGTAATTGAAGATTTTTTGCAGAAAGTGAAATTATTTTATCTTGGTTATAGAGTGATAGAAGTAATTCATGCACCTTGGTGCGTAAGGCCAAATCAGAGTCTAAAAATTGTTGCCTTTGATGATGGTAATTTACATCAATTATGGTTGCATGATAGTCAGCTTCAGCATTTGGCATCAGTAGTTGAACTTTAATGCCAGCATTAAAGTTTTTCTTTTCATTGGTTTTGGCATAGACAGATACTTTCGGTAAATCCATTTTCTTTTCAATTTCATATTTGTGTTTTACTTTCTCAAACTGTAGTTTAGCGATTAAATACATATTATTTTCTGATAAAGCTTTAGAAATTGCTTCAATTGGAGATATTTCACTCATATTGTGTTGTATGCTGGAATCTAGATTGATTTGTTGATATAGCGGTAAGCCCAACATCTGTTTAAGCTCAAGTTGACGCAGTTCAGATGCCTGCTCCCGCTTTAAGAAATCAATGGATATTTTTTCATGTTGATTGAATAATTTATCCATTTCTAGTTTCGAAATTTCACCATTTTTATATAATATTTCATGACGTTGAAGGGCGTGATGAATATCAGCCAGTTTGCTTTTTTGATGCTCTATTGTTAATTGATCAATGACGCAGTTGTAGTATAGCTTGCGCATTTTTAAAATTAAGGTTTCATAATGTTGCTTTTCTTTTAGGATGTTAATTTCAATATCAAAACTTTTTATTGAATCTTTTGCGTGTTCAATATTGTGTGTTATGGGTTGTTCTAAGCTTAACTGATAAGTGGATTCTTTTTGTATGGATGTTTGATAACTTAGATTTATGGTGCTACCAAGGGGTGTTTTCCATTGCGAAGATGCTTCTAAATATCCTTGATTATCAGTTGCATCATACTTCAGTGTTAGAGGGTTAAGTGTTGGTAAAAATCGTTTTTCATGAATGCTCTGCGCTCTCTGAGCCAGCAATTGATTCTCATGTGATATCCGAATATGAGGATTATTCTCTTTCATTAAAGCTATGCAATCAGACATAGTTAGAATTTCAGATCCCCATGTCAAGATACTTGAGATTACAATTAATGTTATTTTATCAATTTGCATTATATATAGTTTTAAAAGCTTAACCACACTATACAGAGCCAATAATTAGTTGTCAATGTAGATGTTTTGCAATGATTATACCAATTATTACTCCAATCAGAAGAGGCTTGGTGATGAGGTGTTCTGGTTTTTCCCCATGCAAACTTTTTTCAATAAGATGAGGTATTTTTGGGGTGATTTCTAATATTCTGGGCCATTCTTGTTTAAAATTTTGGAGTGCAAGTTTAATGCTATATCTCTCTTTGATAAAATCAGCGACAAAAGGTTCACATGCTTGCCAAACATTAAGTTTTGGATGTAACTTTCTGCCAAGTGCCTCAACATAGAAAAGTGTTTTCTGTAACATCAAGAATTGCGGCTGTATTTTCAGTTTGTAGGGTTTGCTTATCTCAATTAATTGATACATCAACTCTGAGATAGAGATATCCTCTAGTGGTTTTGCAAAAATGGGTTCACAAACATGTGATATTGCAACCTCAAACTCTAAAAGATTGGTTTTCACATCCACCCAGCCAGACTCAACATGAAGTTTTGCAATTCTGCCATAATCTCGGTTATAAAAAGCCAGAAAGTTTTCACACAGGTAATAATGATCTTTATTGGATAAGTGGCCGACAATTCCGAAATCTACCAATGCATATTGTGACGTTTTTGGTAGAAAAAATATATTACCAGGGTGCATGTCTGCATGGAAAAACCGATATTTAAATATTTGAGTAAAGAAAATATTGATGCCTTGATGGGCAAGTTTTTTACAGTCAGTTAGATTAGAGTTTATCTTATCAATCGGTATGCCTTCTATTTTCTCTAATGTTAAAACATTAGCGTGTGTGTGTTTCCAGTAGACAAGGGGAATATATAGATGGGGTGAGTTTTCAAAATTTCGCCGCATTTGGCTATAATTACAAGCTTCTTTAAGCAAGTCTAATTCATTGTTTAGCGTATATTGGTACTGGGATATGAGATCACTTGTGGTTTTTAGGGATAACCGTTTACAAATTGATATAAAATATAATATCCATTTCAATATTCTTAAATCGATCATAATCCTTTTTCGAATACTTGGTCGAATAACTTTAATTACAGCTTGTGTTTTATTGTGCAAAGTAACTTGATGCACCTGTGAGATAGAGCCACTGGCTATGGGCTTTGGATCAAATGCTAAAAATAATTCATTTAGTGGTTTTTTTAAACTTTGTTCTATTGTTTGTATGGCTATATCTGAGCAAAAGGGTGGAACTTGATCTTGTAGGCGGCTGAGTGAGCGTGTTATTTCCTGAGAGAATAGATCATGACGAATGGACATAAATTGCCCAAATTTAACAAATAAAGGGCTTATGGCAATGCTTGCTGAATACAATCGTTCACCAAGTGGGTATTGATGTTGTTTTCGGATATTGGGAAATGGCCACAATAGCATAGATGGCGAGATCATTTTAGGCAAAATAGCTTGGTCAAGACCATAATATAGGCAGAGACTTATCATTCTTATCAAGCCTTTCAGTGTACTTAACATTTACTATCCTAAATTTCGTTAAAACTGTAGCGTTGCTTTTTAAAAATTGCAAAGGTTATTCTGATGATAGCGCTTCAGCTGCCCACTTTAAACGCTGTGTTTCTTCATATAATGTATTGCATTCGGCTTGTGTTGCAGCAATTCCAGTTTCATCTGTTAGATAGTCTTGAATAAAAAGACACAATTGAGATTGGCTAAAATGATACATGGGTTTTAAATTTTTTATAAGCTCTATGATGGCAAGTGCTATGGTATCTGGTAGGTATGAAAACAATAAGCTTTCATGGTGAATATTCCCTTTAAGTAGTAATTTACCCAGATCTTGGCATAACGCCACATCACCACTGAATTGCAAGGCGATGTTTTTTTTCATGGTTAAGGCTTCTAAAATATCATCCATTTTACACTGAATGATAGTCTCTGTATCAATGTTACAAAATGAAATTCCAGATTGATGAATGACAAATGTTTGAGCGCAGTGATCGAGTTGTATGCGGCATAATTTTCCTGCATGTTTTTTATAAAATCCAGGATAATCTTCACAGTGTGCAAGTAGTGTTTGGCAGATGTATTCGATTATCATAATCGGTAAGCTTCAAATAACCCCACTATACCAAATTGTAAAGGAGAATAGGTAATGCATTTGTATTGCAAGTCAGATAACATTTCAATACGCCGTTTAGGTGTTGGTTGTAGCTGTATGGACTCTGCAAGGTATTGATAGCTTCTAGCATCATTGGTAAGACTTTTACTTAAAAATGGAATAATGGTATTCAGATAACTTTTGTATGCTTGAGGGCAGATTGTTGAAGTGGGTGGATTAAATTCCATAATCACAAGCTTCCCACCTCTTTTTAATTGCTTGTGGATGTTACTCAATCCAAGTTCTGGGTTGGTGAAGTTACGCAAGCCAAAACTTAGTATTGCACGATCAAGTTTAAATGGCAGCGAGAGTGATTCTGCGGATTGATTTTTGAAAATTATATCCTCTCCATCCAAACGATTTCTGCAATGTTCAAGCATTGACTGATTTGGATCAACGCAAATTAGTCTGCCATTATCAAGTTTTTGATAGATTAAAGCGCTTAAATCACCACTGCCGCAAGCCAGATCCATAACAGTGTGGTGTGTTTCCAAGCACAATGCGGTGATTGCATTCTTTTTCCATCGGTGATGTGAACCAAGTGACATCCAATCATTCATTTTATCGTAAAAAGGTTCAACATTTGTGAAAACATCATCAACCATTTTGGCTTTTGCGGTCAATAAAACTTTTTCAAAGCCAAAATTGGTTGATTCTAAACTCATTGAGTCTTTGTTGCATGTGCCGCAGTCCAATTGGGCGTATAACTAAGAGGGTTAATGTAATTAGGTAGATAGGAAGAAATGGAAAAATCTTTCATGGATACTGACGGTAGTTTTACAGCAGGTATTGACGGTAGTTCTAATATTGGTGCTAAGAGCTCACTTAGCTTTACAAGTGTTTCTTCACCAAACTGAAATAATGGGCGTCCAACTTCTAAGTTAGCTAGAGTTGTACCCATTGCAAACACGAGTGCTATTTGAGGTCCAAACATAACATTGAAAATGGAGCTTGGTTGTAGGTTCATGTATAGAGCAGTCGCAGCACCTGTGGCAACAGCTGTAGAAATAACAAAATTACTTAGAATTGTTCCATCTTTACTGTAGCAATATCTATAGTTTGTATGAGCAGCAAACACTAGAAGTATTGCCATAGAGATTGGCTGAGTGTTTGTTAAAAACATCGGAAGCATAGATTTCCCCATCCAGAATGTGGTGCCTGCAGTTATGCTTAAAACAGCAATGCCACTGTATACGAGACTTTTCAATGAAGATAAAATGCTTGGGTTGCCACGTTTGTCTTCTTTCTTAATTTGCACAGTTAATGGCACAGACAGCAGTACTGCGCTGACAACAACAAAGGTACACAGGGCAGCCATTGAACCAAACAAAAGACTGTAATAACCGGCAGAAAGTGGATTTGCAATGAGTGCTGGGATGATGTTTTGTAGTTCAAAAATATTTTTTCCAGCAAAGAGAACTTCGCCAAGAGCAGCGTTAGCAATAAAGTTACTAATGGCGATACCTGTGGCCATAAAGCCAAGTGTTAAGGTGGTTTGCATATAAAGTGGCAATTGAAAATATCCATGATTTTCACGCTTTACTGCGGGGATATCCATGGCTTTACGAGCTTTTTCGCTATAGCCAAAGACACTTTTCATCGCACTTAAGGTGGATTGCCTGCTGAGACTAAGTGATCCAATACAGCCAACGATTGCGAAAAAGCCAAGTATGGAATAAGTGGCAATCAATGATTGTACGCCTAGGATTTCGATAAGTGGGAAGCCACCAAATATCATAAGTCCGACGCTATTGACAAAAAATGCATTAAGATAAGTCAGTGCATCAACGGTATAAAAAGGTAGTTTTTTCAAGTAAGGTTTTAGTTTTCCAGGTACGATATCAGGTAATTTATGCTCGATGGTTTCGATATAATAAGCCGAGTATTTGTCCATGAAAAGTAATTGGTCTTCCGTAAGAGCAGGCACATCTTGAGGAATGTTTGCTAATAATAAGATAATACTATCTAAACGCTTTTTCTTTTGCTGATTCCAATGATCACTTAATGAGCTTATAGGACTCATTATATCCAGATAATAATACAGACCAGTCAATAGAGTATTTTTATGTTCTGTATATTCGTCTATTTGATTGGTTAGTGTCATTTTTTGTCTATTTAATTGAGGCTTAAGCTTACTGTTTAAATAAGATTCAATGTCTTTATCATTTATTTCTTGGGGAAAAGCGCCATATTGAGGGGCTGCTTTTAGCAGTGCGATTGTTTCATCAAGTGCAGATTTTAGATTGATTCTAGACTCTTCCTCGGCTGTTTTTCTTGGGCTGAATAAAGTCTTTACATTTGGGAAGTACATGGCAGCCCAGGCAAGAACAACTGTAGAAAGTAATATTGATAGAATACCAGATAGGACAGATTTTGAAACGATTGCCAGTATGGGTTGCAGCATTAACTTGTAAATAGCCAGGGGAGAAAATCCAAAACCTGTTGCCAGTGAAAACAAGATTGCAGTGGTGAGTATTCCCCAGTTTTGTATTTGTTTCCTGTCGATCATTTCAATAACTCCTTTTAGAATGCGCTTAAAGAAATTCTATCCTTTGCAAGTGTAAAAAGCAATACAGGTTTTTTATGTTAAAATGTTGAAAGAGTTTAGCAAAACATCAAAGTTATGTGGTTGCTTTTCTTGCGATGCTGTCCACTGTTTGGCCAGCACTTCTCCTGTGATATACTCAGAATGCTTGTCAAAAACATGCAATGCATCTTTACCCTGTATGACTAAAGTGATGCGTTGATCAATATTTAGATCTAGAGATTTTCTGGTTTTTTGAATGATTGAGACCATTTCTCTAGCCTGTCCCTCTAAGCGCAGCGCATCTGTTAAAGTTGTATCCAATGCTATGGTGATGTAGCGATTGGAAATACAAGATATTTCAGTCAGTGGCTCACGGAAAATAAGCAAGTCTTGCTGTGTGAATGTGATATCTTTTACAGTTATTGTGCTAGATGTTTCAAAGGATTTAAGCTCAACAGTGTTTAATTTTTCAATGAGCGCTTTAATACTGGGTAAGTCTTTGCCAAAGCGTTTGCCCAATATTGGTAAATTTGGTTTGGCATAGAGTTTGATATATTTGTCTTCATTGGTGTCAAATTCAATGGATTTAACGTTTAGTTCAATACAAAGCCTTTCGCTAAGTGGTCTGAGTGTATCCAGAAGTTTTGTGTTCTGATGAATGATGGTAACTTTATTTAGCGGTGTTTTAAGTTTAATGTCGGCCGAGACTCTTTCTGATCTGGCCATATTGATGACTTCTTGCATTAAACGTATGCCAGTTTCAAGCGCTGTACTCTGCTTATTTTTATCAGTAACCGGATAATGACATAGATGTACAGATTCAGCTTCATCATGATAAAACTTCAAAGATTGAAAGATAGATTCAGAAAGAAATGGTGCAAATGGTGCCATTAATTTTGATAGATTTAACAATACTTCAAATAAGGTTTGATACGCTGCTTCCTTATCATCACAGTTATCTTTGGTCCAGAATCGATTTCGATTCATGCGGATATATGTGTTGGTCAGCTCATCAATAAAATCCAATAAAGGTGGCACAACTTGATACAATTTATACGCCTGCATATTGCTATTTACTTGGGCAATCAAGGTTTGAAGTTTTGATAAGATCCAGCGGTCTAAGTCAGTTAAAGGTAATGATTTTGGTTGGTATCTCCACTGATCAATTTTTGCATACGTATCGAAAAATTTAAATGCATTATACCAAGGCAGTAATGTGCTTCTGATGACTTCTTTTACACCTATATCAGAGAAACGCTGCTCTTCACCTTTGACCAGATTGGAAGAAATGAGATACAGCCTTAAGGCATCTGCGCCATAGGTTGCCATCAATTCATCTGGTGCAGTATAGTTTTTAAGACGTTTTGACATTTTTTTGCCATCTTTTGCCATCACAATACCGCTGACAATAACATTTTTAAAAGCGGGTTTTTCAAATAGTATTGTTGATAGTATGGTCAATGTATAAAACCAACCCCGCGTTTGATCTAAGCCTTCGGCAATAAAATCTGCTGGGAAATTATTCTCAACCAGTTCCTTGTTTTCAAAAGGGTAATGATTTTGAGCATACGGCATAGCGCCAGATTCAAACCAGCAATCCAGTACCTCTGCTATTCGTCGATAGGTGCCTTTTTCACCTTCGATGGTAAAAGTTAATGGATCGACATGTTCTCTGTGTAAATCTGTAACAGTTACGCCAGTATAATGAGTCAACATTGCAATAGAATCGATACAGATGATATTGTTCGTTTGATCATTTCTCCAAAGTGGTATCGGTGTTCCCCAAACACGATTTCTTGAAATGGCCCAATCTCTTGCATTCTCCAACCATTTTCCAAATCGACCAGATTTAATGTGTTCAGGTACCCAGTTGATGGCTTCGTTTGATTCGATTAACCGCTCTTTTATTTTACTAACAGAAACAAACCATGATGGGATAGCTTTATAGATAAGTGGGGTATCCGATCTTGGACAAAATGGATAGCTATGTACACAAACCTCTTGTGCTAATAATTTGTTATCATTTTTTAAACTTTTAATAATCCACTTATCTGCATCTTTTATATATTGGCCAGATAACTGTGGAAATGAGTCATCAAATTTACCCTCATGGTCAATTGGGCAAAGTAATGCTTTGATGCCATTTTCAAGACATAGGTTATAGTCATCTTCACCAAAAGCTGGTGCAAGATGAACCAATCCTGTTCCAGCATCTGTTGTGACAAAATCAGCACTAAGTATTTGATAGGCATTTTCACACGCTTGATGTTGTAGCTCTGTGAAAATCGGTTGATAGCGTATTCCAATTAAATCTTGACCTTTTTTTCTTTCAAGAATTTTATATTCACGTTTTTTTAAACAGGACTCGAGTCGTTGCTCAGCAATCCAGACAGATGGTTGAATATCTGTTATAGATACTCGACAGTAAGTTAAGTCACGATGAACGCCAATGGCCAAGTTGGCTGGTAAGGTCCAAGGGGTTGTTGTCCATATTGCAAATGCTTCTTGTTCATTTATATAAGCCAATACGGTAATTGCTGGATCTTGAACCTTTTGATAATTAGAGCCGGCCTCAAAATTGGATAGAGCAGTTTGTAAACTGGTGGAATAGGGGACAACCTTGACACCCTCATAAATCATTCCTTTGTCCCAAAGCTGGCTAAAAACCCAAAATACCGATTCCATGAAATCTTTATCCATGGTTTTATAATCATGATCGAAGTCAACCCATCTGCCCAATCTTTCAATGGTTTGTTGCCATTGCTGACTGTAGCGCATGACAATGTCTCGACAAGCTTGGTTGTATCCAGCAATACCCAGTTTTTCTACGGCTTCATCGGCTTGTAGGCCAAGTAATTTATTAATTTCGTGTTCAATTGGTAGGCCGTGGCAATCCCAGCCAAAGCGTCTTTCAATGTAATGCCCTGTTTGGGTTTGGTAACGAAAAACAACATCTTTAATGGTGGAGGCCAATAAATGCCCATGATGTGGCAATCCTGTTGCAAAAGGAGGACCATCATAGGATATATATCTTGGAAAATTCTGACTCCAGGTCAAAGATTTTTTAAATGTTTGATGTTTTTCCCAAAATTTTAGTACTTCTAACTCGTTACCAACAAAAGAAAAACTCATATCAACTCTACGCTAAACTCCGACCGATTGTAACGTTAGTTTTTAAAAAATGCTATATTTTGTATTCAAAAACTTATTTAAGCTATATTGGGGGCATCAATCAAGTTTAAGGCGTTGGCCATCTTATAAAATTTACTGCACTGAACACTGCTCATTTTCAGTTGAAAGTAACATTTGCTGGAATTCTGGAGAATGCTTTGCAAAGCTAGATTTATGTTTTTCCGTGATTATAACAAAATTTTTATTTTCAAAATCATTTTTGGCAAGTTCTAAAATTTCTTGTAACTTCTGATTAGGGATGACGCACTCAGCAACAAATCTTTCCATAAGCAATATAGCATTTTTAGCAATTTCTTTATCTAATATTCTCGTTATGTTGGCTTCTTCCGTTAGTGTAGTAAATCCTGTACTCAGCTCATTGAGTTCTTCCGCTAGAGCTGGTGCATTGTGAGTAGTTAACTCTTCTTCTTGTATTCGTTCCATTTCATTTTTAATTTCCATAAATTCATCGACCATTTCAGAAACATTTTTATACATTCTTACTTTTAAATACTTTTTTGCACGTTTCGAAATTCTTTGTAATTTTTCTGGAATATTCGCGTTATCTTTACAGTATTGTGAGATTGCAGCAACAATAGTGCTATGGTGTAAATGATTGTCTTCTTTTCTAATTTCGTTATACATGTCCTTTAAAACGGCATTAGCAGATTTATTAAAAAATCCTTCATCTTTCATAGCCGGTAATTTTTTGTATAATCTGGTGATGGTTTTCTTATCAACACCTGATTTTCTCAGGTCTTTGATTAATTCTAGTGCTACCTTTTTAATTTCGTATTTGTGAGCTAATTGGTTTTCTCTTTCATTTAGTTGTTTCATCCGCTCCTGGAGTTCTGTGATTTCTTTTTCTAGATCACCTAAGCTTGGACCACTCTCAGAAGTGCTGGTTTCTGCAAAAATAGCACCAATAACAACCCAGCAAGATTAAAAAACCAATTAATGATATATTCATATATTTTTCCTCAAATTATTTAGTCATTATAGCACTTTTATCGTCAAAATGTCAACAAATCAACATGTTTTTTAAATACTTATTGATAAATGGTTTCACAATACTGGATCATTAGATTGGTTGTACTGATCATACAACCACAGTGAAATTCCAATACATAGGTAAAGATCGGCAAGGTTGATCACAGTTGGCCAATGGTAATCGTGTATATGGAAGTGAATGTAATCAACAATGTAACCATAGTATAGCCGATCAATTAGGTTGCTTAGACCGCCTGCTAGGCAAAAAGTCATCACCCATTTTGGTGGTTTCATAAAATAAATAACCATCAGTAGTGTTATTTGAGTAATTGCAATCCAAATAGAAGATAGATGGCTTAAGAATCCAAGCATTACACCGTGGTTTTTTAATAAAGTAAGTTTGAATAAGAAAAAATTGGTTTTTGCAAAGCCTTGTAGTGCAAGATGCTTAAAATATTGATCAATGCCAACCAATAATAAGAAACATATCATGCCTTTGGCCTAAAGTGATGTAAATAGTCCAAAAGACTATAGAGCAATAAGCAAACACTTATCAGTAGGCTTGTTTGAAAAATAAGTGGAAATTGATCTTGGAATAGGGCTGTGCACAATGTCATTGCAATGATGCCCATAGACCATTTTCCTGAAATGATTGATCGAGGTTTTATCCCTGTTTTTTTGTAATATAAAAGTAAAAGTACAAAAACAATACAGTAGCGCGCTAAGACCAGAGCAATGTACCAAGTGGGTAGTTTATCAACGTTGTTCAGTGTGATAGAAACCGAAATAACAATAATGCAATCAACAATTGGATCCAAAGCTTTCCCAATGCTGCTGTGTTGCTTTAGTTTTCTGGCAATAAAACCATCCAAATAATCTGAGAATATGGCCAGTAGGCCAAACAGTAATGTTAAGCTTATATTTTGTTCATAGATAGAGACAACAATCGGCCCAATTAGAAACAGTCGAGATAAAGTTAGTATGTTTGGGAATGTTAAAAATTTATCCATCTTGCATAGTCTTTTTAATAAGGGAAACAGCTTCATCTAAATCATCTGTCAGTATAATTAAGTTAGCATCAATATCAGAAATTGTACCATGTTTAACCATAACATTTTGGATATAGTCAATTAAACCTTGCCAGTAACTTTTCCCAATGAGAATAACAGGCATTTGAGGTGCACAATTGGTTCGGATTAGCGTCATACATTCAAAAAGCTCATCTAGGGTTCCATAGCCACCTGGTAGTGCAATGACGGCTTTTGAAGAGTGTCGTAAAATAAATTTACGAACAAAAAAATAGTCTGTTTCCAGAGAAAGGCTTAAAAATTTATTTTGTTTTTGTTCAAAGGGCAGACGAATATGACAGCCATAAGTTTCTTGATTGACACTACGTGCACCTTCATTTGCCGCTTGCATAATTCCAGGGCCGCCACCGGTCATAATTCGAATATCCGCTAGCGCCAATTTGGCGCCAAGCTCGTGGGCCAATTTATAATAGGGATGGTCTTCATCGAATCGTGCTGAACCATAAATAGTGACAGTGTCAGGAATATTTCTAAAGGTAAACAAACCAAAGGACATATCCAGCATTAGTCGGAGCGCAAAACGGAGTGTTGGTATCACGCCCCTAATACGTCCTAAGGGTTCGTAAGTATTCATCATCGATCATTTTTAAGATGCTCCATACTAGCTTTTTTAATGATTGTGAATCAAGGTGATTTTAAGCATTTTAAATTTGATCGATGGTGTTGGTTGCGCAATGGTCTGATATTGTCTAACATCAGTAGACGTTTTACCTTGTATGGTATGTTCCACAGTTTTTTATCAATTATTCTAATGGCGTTCGGCTCAGGTTTCTCTTTGCTGTTCTCTTCACAAATTTTAATAACTTGGATCTTGGATAGTGGCGGAAGCATAGAACAAGTAGGCTTGGTGGGTTTGTTAACATTTCCATATTTGTGTAGTTTTTTATGGATGCCTGGATTGGATTACCTGAGTCGTTATTTTTCACGACAATATATGATCAGCTTTGGTTTTTTTGCATTAAGTGGGTGTTTGCTATCAAGTGCCTATTTGGATCCAGTCATGCAATACAAATACGTTATGATGCTTGGGTTTTTAATGGCATTAATTTGCTCAACCAATGACCATGTAATCGAAGCATATCGAGTTAAAATACTTCAAGAAAATGAATACAAGCTTGGTGTTACACTCTCATTGATGGCATTTAGATTGGGCATTATGCTCGCAGGTGGGGTTGGCTTGATTTATGCCGCTTCTTTTAGCTGGCAGAGGATGTATCAACAAGCAGCATTTATCGTTTTGAGTTTAGCGATAAGTGTTTTATTTGCACCCACTGAAGAAAAATCTGAACAAAATTCGCTTAGCTTTCATTTTAATATGTCATGGAATTTTTTAAAGGCTTTATTAAATGAATATCATTTTGTCGGGGTTCTATCCACATACCGCTTAAGTGTATTTTGGTTAGAGTTAATGATGCCAGCATTGCTAATGCAATTTTTACAATTAAGTGTGTTTGATCTGGGTGTGCTATATAAATTTTATGGTGTTATTGGTTTGCTTACAGGTGGTGTGGCCGTTAATTTGTTTGTTGATCAAAGTAAAATTGTAAAAGCATTATTTATTTCTTTAATTGCTCAAATTGGTGTTTGTGGATTGTTTTTCCTCATTAGTTTTTTCCCAAATGTATCTTATGAAATCATTGGGGTCGTTGTGTTTATTGAGTGTTTTTTACAAGGGGTTCTGGGTACTGTGAGCACCATTTGGTTGATGCAAAAAACACGATCAGATTTACCAGCATTTAGTTTCTCAGTCTGGCATGGTTTATCAGCACTTGGTCGAGTGTGGATTGGCCCAATTGCAGCAATTATTATTGGTGATTTTGGGTGGCGTTACTTTACAGCAGTTGGCGTATTGCTAGCAATTCTCTCAGTTATAATCTGTCAATATCATTTATCTATGCTGCATCAAGATTCTCATCATTAAGGTCGCTCCAAAAAGCATCAAAGCTGCTCATAATCTTTTTGTGTTGTTGGTGCACTTTTTGAATGTGTTTGGTAATGTCCTCTGGAGAATAAGGTTTATAGTGCATCATTTGCTCAGAGCCGCTAGATGTAGAGTGCATTTGATATGACCACTGACTATTTTCAGACAAAGTTCGTTTCATTTCTGATAGCTTTGCCCAACCTGTTTTTTTTGTTGTTTTATCCGTAATCTTTACCCAGTCTTGTGTTTTAATGGTATATTCGTGTGACGGTTCTATCTCACTGATGACAGAAGATTGATCTGAGGGATCGCTGTATATATTTGCAGCGTATAAAAATGGGGTTGCCAATAATAGTATTATCGATTTATTCATCTATAGTCCTCCAAGATATGACATGATATTCTAAATTAAAGAGCGGTATCTCGTCAATATCTATAAGTGCGATCATAACGGAATTTTTATGAAACAAATTGGTCATTTACAAAAAATGAAAGTGGAATATGGCAATCCTTTGGAATATAGTTTGATATTGGATAATGAGCCATACCCCATTAATGTTTATATTGGGCAAAGAATTACCATTGAATTTCTCGGTGAGATTCATTGCAATGCGTGTAAAAAATCCATACTTAAAAGTTATAACCAAGGTTACTGTTATCAGTGTTTTAAAGTACTTGCAGCAAACGACCGATGTATGATGGCGCCTGAACACTGTCATTATGATAAAGGCACCTGTCGAGAGCCGAATTGGGGTATGTCTTTTTGCATGAAACCGCATGTTGTATACCTTGCATGGACCTCGGGATATAAAGTTGGGCTGTCTCGATTGAGTCAATATCAAACAAGATGGATGGATCAGGGGGCAACGCATGCTGTGGCCATCTGTCAAGTTGAGACCCGGAAGGATGCTGGTATCATGGAAGATTATTTGCGCACATGGTATAGAGATAGAACTCAGTGGAAATCAATGATTCAGATGCCAATTCAGGATATTGATATACTGAAAGAAGCTGAAAAGTTAACCACACATTTGCAAAAATTTGAACCAGTTCTAATGCCCAAAAAGGTTCATCATTTCCATTATCCAGTTGAGGCGATTGGTGCTTTAGAGACTCTATCTTTGGATAAGCAAAAAAGTATTTCTGGCTATCTTTTGGGCATAAAAGGGCAATATTTAATCCTTGATACTGGGGTTATTAATATTCGCAAACATGGGTCATACTTGGTTAAAGTTACCATTGATTAAATCATATCTTCAGGTTTAACATACTCATTGAATTGATCTTCTGTAATAAGCTTAAGTTCTAAACCAGCTTCTTTTAAACCAAGGTTATGTTCGTGTGCATGCAATGCAATTTTTGAACAATTTTCATAACCAATAATTGGTTTTAATGCAGTAATGAGCATTAAGGATTGTTTCAAATTTTCAGCAATTTTTTCTTCATTGGCGTTGAGACCAGACAGTAGTTTTTCTCTAAACTGTAAACAGGCATCCTTCAACAAACCACAAGATTGTAATACGGTATATATAATCAATGGTTTATAAGTATTGAGTTCAAAATGTCCTTGCGCATTACACTGTAAGATCAATTGGTGATTGTTCATAACTTTTAGACAAACCATGCTCATGGCCTCACATTGTGTCGGATTAATTTTTCCTGGCATTATAGAAGACCCTGGCTCATTGCTGGGTAATATGAGCTCACCAAGCCCACACCTGGGGCCTGACCCCAATAGACGAATATCACTGGCTATTTTATTTAAGTTGCTGGCCAATGTGGCCAGCTGGGCGCTATTGTTACAAATAGCATTGTGACTGCTTAAAATGGCAAAGGGATTGTTTGCAACAACAAAGGCTATTTTAGTTTCTTTCGCCAAGGCGTTTACAACCATTTCTGAAAAACCATCAATGGTATTGATACCAGTTCCAACGGCAGTACTGCCAATGGGAAGTTCATAAAGCTGATCCAAAGAAATATGAATGTGATCAATGGCCTCATTTATGAAATTGAAATAAGCAGAAAATGACTGAGATAAAGAGATGGGGACTGCATCTTGAAGATGGGTTCTACCAATTCGAATAATGCCTTCAAATTCTAAAATCTTTTTCTTTAACGCCTCTTTAAAATGAATGAGTTCTGGTAATAAATCATCGATAAGCATTTCACATAAAGCCATATGCATACAGGTGGGGAAGCTGTCATTGGATGACTGAGAAGCGTTAACATGGTCGTTTGGGTGAATTTCTTCATAAGCACTTGCAAGATGGGCTATGACCTCATTAACATTCATGTTCGTTTGAGTACCGCTGCCAGTTTGCCATATTTTTAATGGAAATTGATCTTCCATGCCTTCATTGAGGATTTGATCGCAAGCTTTCAAGATGGCTTGCTTTTGTTCCAAGGATAGTATCCCTTGCTTAAAGTTGGCCTCTGCGCACACTTTTTTTAATATAATATAAGATCGAATAATTCGATATGGCATTTTTTCTTGGCCAATATTAAAATTTTCTATGGCCCTTTGTGTTTGCGCGCCAAAATAAGCATTTTTGGGTACTTGAACCTCACCCAATGCATCCTTTTCTGTTCTATATTCCATTACGACCTTTATGTTTTGATCAAAGTGATGATAAACCTTTTGACTTTATTATTCAATCTGCTGTGAGTAATGTTATTTATCTGTGATTGAAAGCCTGATAATCAGGGAGTATAATGCTTTTATGAAAAAACTTTTACTACTACTATCAACACCGTTTGTTTGCGCACAATTATCACTGTTTGTCATTACGCATCCTTCTTGCCCAGTTTGTCAAAAATGGCACAATGAAATAGAAGAAACGTATTTAGAAGAGTCCTTAACGCGCGATTTACCCAGTTTGCAAAGTTTTGATCTATCGGTTAAAGAGGATCGGGATTTTGTATCGGATAAAATAGGGTTGGTCTTTTATATTCCCATGTTTGTATTAATGGATGGTGATACCAAACTTGGAAGTTTTGATGGGTATACAGATTTTGATGAATTCTTTACGGCTCTAGATGAGCTTTGTCACGATGCTCCTCGGGACGGATTCGAACCGCCGACCAAGTGATTAACAGTCACCTGCTCTACCACTGAGCTACCGAGGACTGGTTGCAATGTTACCGGTTTTTAGCATATAGGTCAAGCACTCTCAGGATTCAATAATGTCTCTAACCGCTCAAGTGCTTGTCTTAATTTGTCCTCAGAGGTAACAAAGCTGATACGGATATGATTTTCCATACCAAAAGCAGAACCTGGTATAACGCAAACGTTACCTTTTTCTAGTATATAGTCCGCTAATTCTACATCATTTTCGAGACCTAATGTCTGGATTACTTTGGTGACATCTGGAAAGAGGTAATAGCCACCTTGTGCTGGAATAACTTCACAACCTGGGATTTTTTGTAAATGTAAAAATGCGATATTGTGTCGACTTTGGTAAGTTTTTAGCATTTGCTCAATGGCTCTTTGATTACCATCCAATGCCTCAAGTGCAGCATACTGAGCAATAGAGCAAGGAGAAGCAGTGCTTTGAGATTGTATTTTTTTCATAGCCAGAATAATTTCCTGTGGACCTGCTGCGTAACCAATTCGCCACCCAGTCATGGCATATCCTTTTGAAAGACCATTTATAATAATGGTTCTATCTGTTAATACAGGACATGCATTTAATATATTGCAGTAGGGTGTTCCAGACCATAAGATGTGTTCATAAATTTCATCAGAGATAATAGTGATATTGGGGTGTTTTTTTAAAACCCTAGCAATAAGTTTTAGCTCATCAACACTGTAAGAAGCCCCAGAGGGATTTGTTGGTGAGTTAAGGATAAGTACTCGAGTTTTTTCTGATATGGCTTCTGCCAAATGGTTTGGGTTAACTTTAAAGCCATTGCGGATTGTTGTGGGTACTACAACTGCATCTGCGCCAGTGTATAAGACGTTGTCCATGTAGGAGGTCCAATAAGGCGCAATGAGTATAACTTCATCGCCAGGCTCAACCAATGCATTCAGTGCATTGTGAATCGCTTGTTTACTGCCATTACTGACAATAACTTGGTAGGGGTTATATTCTAAATCATTATCTTGTAGTAGCTTTTGGCAAATGGCTTGCTTTAGAGATGGAATACCATCAACTGGTGTATATTTTGTTTTACCATCATGTATGGCATCAATGGCTGCAGCTTTAATGTGCAAAGGTGTATCAATATCATCTGGTTCACCAAGGCCAAGAGAGATAACTTCTTGTCCTGCTTCACGCATTCTTGATACTTTGCTGGAAAGTTCGAAGGTGACAGATGGTTGCAATACGCTTGCTCGCTTGCTGATTTTTAAGGACATATCTTTCTCCTATTGATACAAGATGACTAGAAATTACAATGATATTATGTCATTATTGAACTATTAAATATTTATATTACTATGAACCCTAAGTCAAATCATTTCGTATTGGCATCTGCTTTTTCGCCCGCCGGCGCTCAGCCAGAAGCCATTGATAAAATTGTAAAAGGCATGAGATCGAATGAACGATTACAGACCCTTTTAGGCGTGACAGGATCTGGAAAAACCTTCACTATGGCCTCAATTATTACAGAATTGCAACGGCCTGCAATTATTCTTGCACCAAACAAAACCTTAGCTGCACAACTTTATAGTGAGATGAAAGCTTTTTTTCCCAATAATCGAGTATCTTATTTTGTGTCATATTATGATTATTATCAGCCAGAGGCTTATGTCCCTGGGAGTGATACATTCATTGAAAAGGATGCTTCGATTAATGAACAAGTAGAGCAAATGCGATTATCTGCAACCAATTCTATTCTACAACATCGGGACACCATTATTGTTGCGAGTGTCTCAGCAATTTATGGACTGGGTGATCCGGAAGCTTATCAGGGTATGTCTTGTTCTTTTGAAATTGGACAAAAAAAAGATCAAAGAGAATTGATTAAAGAATTATCTGTTATGCAATATCGACGACACAACCTTTCATTTGAAAGAGGCTATTATCGAGTTAGAGGTGATGTCATTGATATTTTCCCTTCTGAGTCAGAACTTCATGCTGTTCGTATTGAATTATATGATGATGAAATAGAAAATATTGCATTGTTTGATCCTTTAACTGGAGAAATACATAAAGAGATTAAATCTTATACGCTTTATCCAAAAACACATTATGTCAGCTCCAAAGATCGAACTGCACATGTTGTTGCATCCATAAAAAATGAGCTTAAAGATCGGTTGGCAACGTTTAAGACAGAAAATAAATTATTAGAAGCACAACGTTTGGAGCAGAGGGTTTTACATGACATTGAGATGTTAGAACAACTGGGGTTTTGTCAAGGCATTGAGAATTATTCTCTCTATTTATCTAGTCAAATACCGGGTAATGCACCACCGACGCTAATGGATTATTTGCCTCAAGACACACTGGTTATTGTTGATGAATCTCACGTTACCTTATCTCAAATTAGAGGTATGTATTTTGGTGATCGATCTAGAAAACAAAATTTAGTGGATTATGGGTTTCGCCTACCATCTGCATTGGACAACCGGCCACTAAAGTTTGAAGAATTTGATGCAATGCGGTTTCAAACGCTTTTTGTGTCAGCAACACCTGGTGATTATGAGCTTGAGTCTTCTTCTCAGATTGTTGAAATGGTTATAAGACCAACAGGGTTGTTGGATCCGAATATTATAATTAAGCCAGCAGTTGGACAAGTCGAATCTGTATTGGGAGAAATTAAGCTTGCTATTGCCAAGGGAGAGCGAATATTAATTACAACGTTGACTAAAAAGATGTCAGAGAGTCTATCTGCTTATTTGGATGAACAGGGCATTAAAGCGCGTTACCTGCATTCATCTATTGATACGATGGAACGAGTAGAAATCATTAAAGGCTTGAGAAAAGGAGATTTTGATGTGTTGGTGGGCATTAATCTTTTACGGGAAGGGTTGGATCTACCTGAAGTTGCATTAATTGCGATTTTAGATGCAGATAAAGAGGGTTTTTTACGATCTGAGCGATCATTGGTTCAGACAATTGGTCGAGCAGCTAGAAATATTGATGGTCGTGTCATAATGTATGCAGATAAAATTACTCGATCTATGAAAGCGGCGATAGATGAAACCAATCGTCGTCGAAAAATTCAAAGTGAATTCAATGAAGCGCATGGCATTACGCCAAGAAGTATTTCTAAAAATGTGATCAGTTTGTTAGAAAAACAAGAGAAAGAAAAAGCTAAGGTTTCTAAGTATGCGAATATGAATGATAAAGAATTAAAGTCACTGCTTCACTCCAAAGAAAAATCAATGAAAAAAGCAGCTGAGATATTGGATTTTGAAGTAGCTGCAAAACTCAGAGATGACATATCTGAATTAAAGGAAATATTATATTATGAATGAATTATTGTTTATCGCTCATGTTTTTTGGGTCAGTGGATTTGCATTTTTATGCCGAAAAAAATCTGTAACCCAACAGACAGTATTAATGGTGATGTATGCAGTTTTAGGCAATGTAATGGTTTTAAAACAAATGAAATTATTTGGTTTGATTGTCACAACGTCAGATGTATACGCAGTGGGTGTGATATTGGTGCTAAATTATATTCGTGAAGCATATGATGATGATGCAGTGCACCAAGCAATGTCATATTCCTTTTTTGCATTATTTATATTGGCCTTAGCAGCATATTTTCAACTTCAGTATACTGCAGCCACTCCAGATGAAATTAGCCAAGCATATATATATATTATGGAGAAATTTCCAAGAATTGTCATGGTATCAGCAGTGGTTTATTTTATGGTTCAATATTTGGATAACTGCCTATTTTCTTGGTTGAAGTATGTCTGCAATGATCGTTATTTCGTGGTAAGAATTGCGACATCTTTATTGTTCTCTCAAATACTAGATACAGTATTATTTACCATTGGGGGCTTATACGATGTTGCCACATCTCTTTGGGATATTATTTTTTTCTCATCCATGGTTAAAATTACCTGTTCATCTTTTGTGATTATTCAGATTGCAGTATCACATGGTTTGTCAAAGCTTGGTGAGCAATATCGATCCAAGCAGTAATGTTGACAGGCGTTTACTTTTTTAAAAAATATGTCTAAAGATTAGATTTTATTTTGCAAGATTAGGTTTCGTTGATTTTCCATATAACGGGTCATATAGCTTAAATTATGGATGGTTGTCAATGTGTGTGCTGAGGCTTCGTGTGCTTTAAATAAGTGATGTATCCACGACCGGGTATAGTGCTTACAGGTAAAGCAGGGGCAGTTCTCTTCAATGGGAGTGAAACTATAGAGGTGTTTAGTGGATCTTAGTCGAACAGGCTCAGGGTCAGCTAAAGCAACTGCATGCCTTGCAGCTTTAGTTGGGTATGAACTATCAAAAGTATCAATACCTTTGGGTACAGAGCTCTGAATAGAGGGTAAATCACCAATACCCAGTAGATGTCTTGGTGCCTCAGGTCTTAAGTTTGGAATGGTGTGGTCCAGGATAAATAAAAGTTCACTTTTATTTTGCCCAAGACTACCACCAATTCCAAAACCATCAAATGCTAAGTTTGATAAGTATTTGGCACTATATGCTCTTAGTTCGGGATCAATTCCACCATGGCAAACAGCAAATATAGCCTGATTATTTGGGTTTTTTAGATGTGTGTCTAATGATCTTTTCTCCCAACGGTGTGTTCTTTCTAATGAATTTTTTAAGGTTTTGGGATCAGTGTGATAGGGTGGGAGTTCATCCAGTGGAATGATAATATCAGCACCCAATTTTTTTTGTACTTCGATGGTTATTTCAGGTGTTAAGGAAATCGCTTTTCCGTCTCGATAGGATCTAAAGACCACACCATCTTCAGATATTTTCAAAACACTGTTGCCATGTTTTTTACGGCCATTGCCTTTAAGTTCATTAGCAACAGATCCATAGGCCAAAGAAAAAACCTGAAATCCACCTGAATCTGTAATAATGGGGCCCGATCTTCCTGAAAATTTATGTAATCCGCCAGCTTTTTCTACAACATCTTCACCAGGGTGCAGCATAAGGTGGTAGGTATTGGAAAAGACCAAAGGCAGCGCTAGATCAGCAATAGAATGATGGTCAACAGATTTTAGAACACCATTGGTGCCAACGGCAACAAAAGCTGGTGTCATAAATGATCCATGTGGTGTTGTCATTTTTCCAACTCTAGCATTGGATTCTGAAGATTGGTGAATAATTTCAAATTTAAACAATGGTCTGCTCAGAATTAATCTCCCAAAGAATAGGGTGTTTCAATATAAATTTCAATATCTTTTATTTCACATCATGTGAGTGTTCAATATACTGTCTATTGCTTTTTGCAAGCTAATGCTAATTTTCTGTATGAATCAAGTACAAGAACGTTTATCTGTTTATATTATATCAATGATGAGTTTATCATATTTAGGCTATAAGAGTGTTTTGGTCATTATTCCACTTTGGTTCATTTCTAAAGAGCGCATTATTGTATTAATAGCGGTAAGCTTTGGTGTGTTTAATCTTCAGGTGCTTAAACCAGATATGGGTTATCAGTATATTTCTACAGACATCTCCAAGCCTTTATCATCAGGGACAATTGTTCAGACAGCTATGGGTGATATTTATTGGCCAGGGTCCAGTGAATATTTGGGTTGCAAGGTGGATATGAAAGGTATTGTTTATCCCCCAAAATCATCAGCCAATCCAGGTGGATTTGACATGAAAAAATGGTTATTCCGGTATAAAATTTATGCAGTTATAAAGCCAAACTATATTAGAAAAATAGAGTGCAGACCTCAGTATGCTCTGCGTTATAGACGATATTTACATCAAAAGTTTATAAATTTAGATCTTCAGTTTATACCTGAAATTGAATCATTAATTTGGGGGAATTCCAGCCACAAGAATCATTATTGGTATGAAATGGGCATCGTACATTTTTTAAGTATTTCAGGCCTACATATCAGTGGATTGTATAATATTACATATAGGTTTTTGGAAAAATTTATTGCAAAAAAACTGTCTCAGAAAATATCATGGTTAATGGTATTTTGTTATGTCTGTCTTATTGGTTTTCCATTTTGTGCAACACGAGCGCTAATGATGCTTTCATTCAGTTTGTTAAAGTTTGGCCGTTTTGATTCAATCTTAATTACATTGGCTTGTATGTTAAGTTTAGACCCGTTATCTGTGTGGGATATCGGTGCATGGTATTCATTCTTGGCTGTATCAATTTTAAGTATAGGGGAAGATCCAATATATTATTTAAGTTTGGGCTTGTCACTTGTATCTTTTGGTTTTGGCCTATCAATACAACCACTGTCTTTACTTGCCAATTATATCTTAGCACCATATTTTATGTATGGAATTTTTCCATTAATGTTAATGGGACTCTTTATTCCATTCCTATTTTCATATTGTTTTATAGTCGTTGATCGCATATTTACTTTTTGCTTAGAAATTCTATACAAATTATCCAGTTTTCATATGGCGCCAATAATTTTAAGTTGGGATAAAGCTATCTCAATAATAATTTTAATGGCATTGCGTTATTGGTTTTTATCCCCATTGTGGTTACCCATTTCATTGCTATTAAAATGGCCTCAAAAATCTATAAATTGGGGAAAATTTTCACTCAGTGTTTTATCAGTTGGTCATGGTCTCTCTGTGGTGATCTCTACACAACATCATCATTTATTATATGATATTGGATCATCTCATATCCCAGATGTTACACACCAAGTTTTATTACCTTATTTAAATAAAAAGGGTGTTTTCCATTTGGATGCTGTTGTGATTAGTCACCCAGATTATGATCACTATGGTGGATTAGAAAACTTACTAAGAGATAGAGCTGTGGGGAAACTTTGGGTCTCTATACCGGTGACATCATCTATAAAGCAAGATCTGTGTCAAGCCCCAAGACAATTTGAATGGGATGGGGTAATCTTTCGTTTTTTACATCCAGAACAAGGTGATTTATACAAGGGCAATAATCAATCGTGTGTATTACAAATTATTGGCCAAAAAGGCAGTGTGTTATTAACTGGTGATATTGAAAAGCGAGTAGAGAAAAAATTACTGGCATATGGAGATCAATTACAATCAACAATTTTAATTGCACCTCACCATGGCAGTCATACCTCGCTTCATGATGAATTTATGAATGCGGTATCTCCCCATTTGGTGATTATTAGCGAAAGTAAGCGTAAGCGGCTTAAAAGAAAAGATACGCATCAATGGCGCTATCCCTTCTTTACAATGATACTTTAGCAGTGGCCTGACGGTTTTGATTAATGGGTGAAATCACCTCGTCAAAGCATTGCTTTTTTTTGTTTCCATTGGGTTCAAGTATTTTATAACTGCTCAATAGTGCTGCAACAGCAGCACCACCAAATTTTAATAATTTAACATGCACCCATTGGCCAGTTGCCATAGATAAAAACGATAAGAGCAGTAAAACTTTCCCAGCTTTTTCATGCGGGGAATCTGGAATGTCATTGAGCATCATTCGAATAATTTCTTTCACACTGTGTATGTCTTCTTCCTTGAATAATTCTTGAAAATTTTCCTGCTGTATGCGAGAAAGTGTATCACGGTCAAGACTAATGATTTCTTCAACCATTTGAGTAGGATTTTGTCCCTTATTGAGTTCAGTTATAACATCATGAAGTTTGTGATCAGGGGCTATCTTTTTAAAAAGATTAATAATGTTTTCAGGTAGTTTATCAATGATGTTCTGAATAGATTCAGAAGGAAATTTCCACTCTAATCGTTGCTTGAGTAATGAAATGAATAGAAACAGTATGGTAACTTCAGCAGAATACTTAGACTCCTTAATTTCATGTTGGTATTGATGAATGCTAATATCTTGCCCATCAAGGATAGCTTTAATATCAGCATTGGCTTTCTTATGTTCTAGCGTTGAGGCGCTAAAGTATTCAGCTGTATAATGACCATGCTCGTTTTTTGTAGTTACAAATGCAACCCAGTGACTAAAGCCACATTGATCGCCATCATTTGTAACAGGGATGACATAAAAGCAGAATTTATCTCTATCCACAGTGGTTTTTAGTGCACTCAATGTGCTTGGTTCACGTAAGCTTTTGATGGAGTGTACGACAAGCGGTGTATCTTTTAATAGGCCACGAGGAAATATTTCTTTTGCACTGGATATTTCTGGGTGAACACATCCAACGATGCTAAAAATCGAGTGGCTAATGTGCGCTTTTTTATTTTCTGTGCTTTGAGATTGCAGAAGATTTTTCCGAATCTCTGCATCAAGACCATATGCTTTGCAAATGGTGATCAAGCTTAGGGATGAAGCAGAAAAATCAAGTGACTCTAACTCTCGATATAGCTTTGGAAATGTGTCTTTATATAGTGACTGCAATAATAATTTTATGTTATTTTTTTTGCTGTATTTTTCGATAGCACTAAGTATTTTAGTATCATGGGGTGTGCTAATCTTATGGATTTTTGATAACGTAGTGATAAAAAAATCATCGGTTAAATTTAAATCTATTTCTTGAAGTATGCCAAATGGATCATCTGCTTTTATTCCATGATTTTCTAGTGTTTTTCGAACATTGTTGCCTACTTTTGCCCAATCGGTCGCCAGTCTATCTGAGTTCTGCATCCTTTTACCCCTAATGTTGTATCCATGCCATACTATAACACGATCTAATTTTCTTGTTCAAGTACTGTTAAACAGATATTGGTGCTTTTATGGGTGGTTCAGACTTATATTGATCAAGGTGAATGTCTTTATAAGAATATGAGTCAATATTGCTAACCGTTGATAAGCTAAGACTAGGTGCTGGGTGGGATGATCTTTTAAGCTGAGTTTCGACTGCGTCCAAATGATTTAAGTAGATGTGACAATCTGTACCGCTCCAGACAAATCGTCCAGGTTTTAAACCACAGATATCTGCAATCATGTAGGTTAATAAACTGTATGAAGCAATATTAAAAGGGACACCTAAGAAAGCATCACAAGATCGCTGAAATAATTTACAATGTAATTCACCAGATACAGAGACATAAAATTGAAACAGCAAATGACAAGGAGGTAGTGCCATTTGGTCCAGTTGTCCCACATTCCAAGCAGAAATAATATGTCGGCGTGAGTAGGGATCTTTTTTAATGTTCTCAATAAGCTTAGCCAGTTGGTCAATCTCAATGCCTTGGTCATTTCTCCAATGCCGCCATTGATGTCCATATACTGGACCTAAGTCACCATTCTCATCTGCCCAGTCTGACCATATTTTCACCTTGTTATCAGTTAAGTATTGGCAATTTGTATTACCTGAAATAAACCACAACAACTCGTGGGCAACAGAATGAAAATGTACACGTTTTGTTGTAATCAGTGGAAATTTTTTCGATATATCAAATTCCATTTGGTAATTAAAGATGCTGATTGTACCAGTACCTGTTCTGTCTTCTCGCTTTTCACCAAAAGACATAATATCGTTTAAAAATGCATGATAAGTTGCATCAAATGGATTTAGCATCATCGAACTCACTACCTCAGAAAGACACAGCGCAGATCACTGGGGGCTAGTAGGTGCAGCTGCTGCACCACCTTTAGAAGTTCTGTTAAAAGACATACTCAAACGTGCGACATTTTGCGCGCTTGAGTTTTGTGGGCTTAGTCCTTCTAATGCCTCAGCTGTAAGCTTTAAGTGTGGCTGTATCTGTAAGTTCGGTATTTTCTGGGTGAAATCCTCTCCAATGTTACAGAGAAGAATGACCAGTGGGTGACGACCAGTTTTGGCAACAAGATTGCGAAGAGGATTAAGCTTTGCAGCAGATACGATAAGCCCTTTAATAGAAATATTCTTTTCACCATCTATTGTGGTATATGCTCTATGCTTGGTAAGTTCCTCTGATTGAAGCCCAAAGAGCTTAACTTTTAGTGCTAAATGGGGAGTGTTTGGTGTGCATTCTTGGACGCAAGATTGTAGTAGTGCCGCAATCTTAAGGCAAATTCCTCGCATAGAAATAGATTCACCTTCATCGGTCTTAAGTCTGAGTTCTTCACTTTCAATGATTGAGAGGAGAGCATCTTTAGGCTGATCCTTAGTTTCCCCATTGAAAATATTGATTAATTTTATTAATTTTGCTATATTTGTCTGCTCTATATAATGTACGGTGTAAGTATTTAGTAACGTTGTTGCATACTTTACAGTAGCTTCTATATGTTCCATGCATACTTCAAATGTTTTTCTCTCTATTTCATTCACCCCTCTTTGATCTCCATTCTTTAAAATGTCTGGAAGCGAGGTAAGTGAATCCATACGACCTTTAACTGTGGTGGGTAGGGGCACAGATAAAGCATTCGGGTCGTTTAATTTTAACAAACAGTATTCATCCATGATTTTTATGAAATGAGTTACAGAATCATTGTTGATAAGTTGCCCCTGATATTTTTGAAAAATAGATGTTTGATGAAAATCCATCAAGGCTCCACTGTATCCAGCCTCTTTAATTTTATACTCAAACCGCGGTTCTCCATCCCTTTTTGTTTCATTAGTACCTCTATCTATAAGAATGGCATAGTTAAATGGAGTAAAAATTTTAGTAGAATGAGGGTTGATGCAAATATAACTTTCTGTTGTGAAAGTAGTTGAAGGGTTATCCTCTAAGGCTTCCATGTGCTTATTCCAAAATTGAACCCTGTATGGTTTGAGTGTTTCGGTAAATTGCAGATAATCCATCGGTAAGCGATTTAGATTGCTAAGAACTGCATTTTCATGTTGAGTTGTCGCGAATTCACTCTGTAACTGGGTTATTTTCCCTGATGCTTCTTCTTTAGCGCTTGTTATATCAATGTTGACCTCTTTTAATTCAACTATTATTTGAGCCAATTCATCTATAGCACCAGCCGTGGTTTGGTTGGTTGAGGTTAGTTGTGTTTTTGTTGTACTTAACTCTCTTGTAAGTCTCTCATTGGCAGTCTTGAGGCTTGTATTGTTTCCTTTAAGCTGTGTTATATCCGCCTGTAATTCTTCTATTTCTTGTTGGTGAGTTTTTTTGGGTTCCTCCTTGCGATTTTCATGTTTATTCTTAGGCGTCGTTACAGCCTCTTTTGTACTCATGTGTTTTCTATTGCTGGCGAGTATGCCAATGCTTAAAACAGCCATACTAATAATAAGTGCAACCATTAGCGGCGAGGCAATACAATAAGCATAAGCTGCTATTAAGTTTGAGCTTATCACTTGGTATAGATGAATGGTATGCGCGGATAGTTGCATAGCAGAAAGTTGAATTTGTGTTTGAATTATCATAATTTGTCTCCTAAATGGCAGTCACTGACTGAAAGTTATTGGTTTTCATTTTAGCATTGGTTCTATTTGGGGTCAATTGAATGCGCCCCGGCTGCTTTCTGAGTAGAGCTGAATACAGGCGTCAGACCCATATTGCCTATCCCTCTTTTTAGCTCAGTGATCAAGTGTGGAAGCAGTTCAATGACCAATGCTGGATTTTCTTTTAGCTCTGAAAAAGGATGTTTTGCAATTTGGCCAAATATATTGCGGATAGATAAGAAAAATCGAGTGATATTTTCAGATGTAAACGCTTTGATGGGCTTAGAAATTTTCGTAGAAATTTTCGGGATAATTGACTGAAGAAGAATGTTTAACTCTATTGTGCTTCCTTCTTTTATAATTTCTCTAAAGGCTCCTTTATAAGCATCAGTAGCGGAATTTATTGTGGATAAAAACTCAGCCTTTAGCCTTTGTTGCTCCTCATTTAAATAAATGGATTCCACTGTGAATTTAATACCCATGCTTGTTTTAAAGGTGTTTACAATATTAAATGCAATATCTGTTCTTGAAGTAAGAGAATCAGCTTCGCCTGCTTTATATATATTCTCTACCTGAAATTTTCCATACTCTGTGTTTAATAATTGTGTAGAAGCGTCAAATAAAAACTTGACTAAAATTTGATGAGCGGACGTTTCTCCATCCTTGCTTGATTTTGTTCTTGGGGACATAAATTCAATCTGGCTGCCAGCTTGGATTTCTCCGTCATCACTTGAACTCTTCTCTGTTGTGTCATCTGATGACATAATAGAGCCTACTTCATCCAATATCTCCTCTGATATAGCTGGAATGGCTTCTTGTAGACCAATTTTAGCAATGCTTATTTGAAGCTTAGCGATAATATATGCAAATGAACGGAATGTGGTTTTAGCATCCTGTTTTGTTTCTGGATTATATGTTTTAAACTTAGAAAAAATACTTTTTAGCTTTTGGAGAAAGCTGGTTAATCTGTTAACGGTAAAAGCAGGAATGGTTTCCCCAGGTGTATGTATAGCGTCATTTAAACTGTCTTCAATTGTTTTACCAAGTTCACCAAAAAGCCGCCTACCTTCTACAGTCTTAAGGGCTAGCATTGAATTTGTACACAATGTGTTAAAGGTGCCACCAATTGATCTGGCCAAATTAGCAAAATTCTCTTGAATCTGTGTAATTTCATCTATGTCTGCTGGACTTGATGCTGGCAGTTTAGTAGCTCCTCCTTGTGTCTTTAGAGGGGCATCAGCATACTCAATGAGGTCGGCTTTAATTTTTTCTAAGCTTGTACCTTTTGATCTAAGATGGATGTTTCTGATAGAAACATCACCAAAGGGTGAGTTGGCTAAGATTTTTGTAATTTTTGGATTGTTTGCTTGAAACTTGCTTGAAGCAGGGTCAATTTGCTGTGCTAGTCCACCTTTTTTTATTTCGAATTGATCGTCTGATCCGCTAGCAGCAGCGCCAGTACTTATATCATGCGTAGGCATAGTGTTCCTCATATTAAATTTATTATTGCATTCAGTGTAGTTATTTTATCACCATAGTGTCAACGTTGTTTTTATGCTTTTTTGATATTGCTTCACTTTATCAATTCATTATTGTATTTCAAGACAAGAGGTGTTTTATGTTTTGGATAATAGGGATTTTATTGTTATTGACCGGTTGTGGTGAAAACCAAACGGTGTCTGGGTATGTTGAGGCAATATACCTTGATTATAGTGCACCAGTTGCAGGACGTTTGATATATCGACCACATTATGATGGTCAAACCATCATTTCAGGTGATTTAATTTTTGCATTATCAGAGAATCCAGAGCAAGAGCAGTTGCAATCTTTAGAGGCAAAGATGGAGCAGGCAACTTGGGTCCTTAAAGATTTAGAAAAGGGCCTTAGGATAGATGATTTGGCTTATTTACAGGCCAATATAGACGGTGCTATGGCAGATGTTCGCTACTGGACTCAAAACTTAGAACGTCTAACAACATTAAGTGAAGAGAGTCGTTCTCAAGATGCGATTGACCAAGCAAAGCAAAGTTTAGAAAAGGCTAGATCTTCACATAGCGCAGCCAGTTCTAAATTTAAATCTGGAAAACTTGGGGAGCGCTCTGATCTTATTCTGGCTAAGCGAGCAGAGATTAAATCGATTAAGGCTGATATCAACGAGTTACAATGGTATTTGGCGCAAAAGAAACGCAATATTAATTTTAGTGGGCGTGTGAAAGATATTTATTATGAGCTTGGTGAATGGGTGAGTGCTTATAGCACCATTATGACCATTGAAAATGTTAATGAGCGTTATGTGGTATTTTACCTTAACCAAAAACAGTTGAGTCGTGTGGCAATGGGCGACAGTGTAACGGTGCAGTCAGCGGACAAGAGTCAATCACTTGCAAAAATTGTCTACATTTCTGATCATGCTGAATTTACACCGCCCATTGTCTATTCAACAACACAGAGTGAGTTATATAGGTTTATGGTAAAAGCACAATTACAAACATCTCGTTTTTTACACCCAGGTCAGCCAGTGGAAATTGAATTATAATGGACGGTGTAATTGAGGTAGTTGGTATCACAAAATCTTTTGGGAAAAAAACCGTGGTTGATAACATGGATTTGAGTATCAAAAAAGGTGAAATCTTTGGTTTTTTAGGCCCAAATGGGAGTGGTAAAACGACCATGATGCGAATGCTTTGTGGTTTGATGAAACCTGATTCTGGGCATGGAACATGTCTTGGCTACAATTTGATCGACGAGTTTAAGGAAATCAAACACTTGGTTGGTTATATGCCCCAGCATTTTAGCTATTATCGTGAGCTCACCGTTTATGATAATTTAAAGTTTATTGCTACATTATATGGTTATTCTGATGCTGAGGCAGTGGTTAATCGTTTGGTTGATCGCTTTGGTTTGGGACCTTGGAGGGAAGAGTTATCCGGTAATTTATCAGGTGGGTGGAAGCAACGCTTAAGTTTGGCGGCAGCTGTAATGAATGAACCAAAATTATTGATATTGGACGAACCAACAGCTGGTGTTGATCCAGATGCAAGACGTTATTTTTGGTCAGAAATTCACCAAATTGCCAAAACTGGTGTGACGGTGTTTGTTTCGACACATTTTATGGATGAAGCAGTGAGATGTGATCGATTGGTTTATATGCTTTATGGTAAAAAGGTGGCTGAGGGATCACAGGATGAGCTTATTCAACAATCCAGTATACAAGTTTATGAACTACAGAATGATGTTCAAAGAGTATTGTCAGTTCTATTGAAGTTTTTCCCCAATTTGTCCAGTTCAATTATTAATAAAAAACTCAGGATTGTCGTGGGTAAGGAGCAGGTTAAATTACTTCTCTGGATTGAGGAATCTGAATTTATTTTTGAGCCTGTAAAACCGAATATTGAAGAGGTTTTTATTTATTATTCACGTGGTCAATATGTTTAAATTTTATCGTTTTATTGCAGTAATGCGCAAAGATTGGAAGTTAATTATAGGAGATAAGGCAATTTTAACAATGAGTGTTTTTATTCCTTTGATGCAAGTATTGTTGTTTTCTTATGCGATTAACACCAATCCTAAAAACTTACCAACAGCATTAATTAATATGGATCAATCTGAGATTTCTCGAGCATATGTTGCCGCTATAGAACAAACTGGATATTTTCATTTTAAACCTGTTTCAAGCTATCAAGCAGCATCTGATGATTTAATGAGGGGGTATTTGCAGTTTGTGATTATGATTCCACCAAATTTATCAAAAGACATGAAAGCGGGAAGGGTGCCGCAAGTGGTGATAGAGGCTGATGCCACAGATCCAATTGCAACAAATGGTGCATTGCTTGCAATTGAGGGTGTTCATCGTGCTATGTTTCAAAAAAGTATAGAGCGTGTTGAGTTGATTAAGCATGCAAAGTTTAACCCAATGGGCATTGGCAATCACTATATTGTGCCTGGGTTAATCGGCGTAATTTTATTGTTTACTTTATGTATGCTAACAGCTGTATCGATTGTAAAAGAAAGGGTTATGGGTAGTATGGAAATCTTGTTAACTTTGCCAGTTGAACTCATGTTGGGGAAAGTTTTGCCTTATATATTGATTGGTTATGTACAGGTTTTGTTGATTTTGCTGTTGGCTTATTTCCAATTGGGAGTGCCGTTTGAAGGGTCTCTTTTTATATTATTAATGGCTTGTTTTCCTTATATCTTGGCAAATTTGTTAATGGGGGTGTTTTTTTCAACCATTGCAGTTAGTGAGCTACAGGCGATTATTGCAACAACATTTTTTATGTTGCCTTCAATTTTATTATCTGGGTTTGTGTTTCCATTTCGAGGGATGCCATTTTGGGCACAATGGATCGGTAACCTTTTGCCACTAACTCATTTTAGTTTTATCTGCAAAGGTGTGATGTTGAAAGGCATAAATGGCTTTCAAGTGTTGTACCATTCATTGCCAATATTTGTATTTATTGCGGTTCTGTTATTTTTTTCAGTAAAATCATTTAAGAAAACCTTGGATTAAACTTTACCAATTGTTTGTTTTTTGTTACCATTTGCGCGTTTACAGTGGAGAGAAACATGGTAATAGAAAAAACTTTATCAATTATTAAGCCTGATGCCGTAGCAGAGAATCACATTGGTGATATTTTGGCATTGTTTGAAAAATCTGGATTAATGATTACGAACACCAAAATGATGCATCTATCAGAAGATCAAGCAAAAGCTTTTTATGCTGTACATAAAGGGCGACCTTTTTATGGTGATTTGGTTGAATTTATGATCTCAGGCCCTGTTGTGGTTAGTTGTTTAGAAGGTGAAAATGCTGTAGCGCATCACCGTGAATTAATGGGTGCAACAAATCCTGCAGAAGCAGATGAAGGCACTGTTAGAAAGCTCTATGGTGCTTCTATTGATAACAATGCAGTGCATGGTTCTGATAGCGTTGAGAATGCAAAGATTGAAATAGATTTCTTTTTCTCTGAGCTATTGCGATAAGTATGAATATTGTTGTTGCAGCTTTGTATCAATTTAAAAGGATCGATGCACCAATGGTGTGTCGAGATCAAATTGATGCTGTAGCAAAACATGCTGGAACCTTGGGAACCTTATTAATTGCCAAAGAAGGCATCAACGGGACAATTTCTGGTTCAAGGGAAAATGCTGCAATCGTGATAGATTTTCTTAGATCCCAAGGTTTTTTTCAATTAGAGTTAAAATACTCTCATGCCAATGAGGATCCTTTTTTGCGCATGAAAGTGGTGGTTAAAAAAGAAATAGTGACCTTGGGTCGATCAACAGATCCTTGTCAGTTGGTGGGTACTTATGTGGACTCACAAGATTGGAATGCTTTAATTTCAAGAGAAGATATTCTGTTGATTGATACACGCAATGATTATGAGTATGAGCTTGGGCATTTTAAAGATGCGCAAAACCCAGATACAACTTGTTTTAGAGGATTTCCAAAGTATGTTGAGTCTATTGATTGTGGAAAATATAAATCTATTGCCATGTATTGCACAGGTGGGATACGTTGTGAAAAAGCCTCATCTTATATGTTAAATGAGGGTTTTGAAGAAGTATTTCATCTTAAAGGTGGTATTTTACAGTATCTCGAAGATATACCAATTGAAGAAAGCTTGTGGGAAGGTGATTGTTTCGTCTTTGATCGTCGTGTGGCTTTAGGGCATGGTTTGAAAATCACAGGTCATAAGCAATGCTTTGCTTGTAGAAGGGCATTAACGCCAATAGATATTCTACATGCTCAGTATATAGAAGGTGTTGCTTGTCACAATTGCTGTGTCAATAATAGTAATGACCAAAAAAAAGCGTTTGCACAAAGACAGTATCAAGTCATGCTAGCAAAGCATCGATCTGAAAAGCATATCGGTTAGTTTTCTAAAATAATGCTCGTAATTGTATTAAAATATATGGATTTTCCAGATGCTCTGAGAAGTGTCGGTATGACTGCATTTTATGGATGTCTGAAATTAGCTTCTGTGAGTGTGCTTGGAAGGGTGGAGACAGTTGGGGATGATGTATTTACTGGTTGTTCACCATCAATTAAGTTTGAATATCCTGATGATGAAACGCGAAAAGTATTTAAAAAGTTTGAGGAGAATGTTTTATCTAAAGCTTTCTCTTGGTTTGTGTCTTGTATAATGGTTCCAATAAATTTGATTGTAGGGCTTCTCTTTCGTCAAGGGTCTTCTGATAAAATTCAGGCTTCAGGCAATGAAGTTTCTTCTACTGACTTAGGTGAGGTTACTCATCATGTCTCAAGTGTAGGCGGTGGTGCGGCTTTCCCCCCTGAAGGTAAACCAAATCACACTGTTGGCAATTAATAGATTAATGTTTTATTAATTTGAGTATATATTGGTTAGCTTCTTTATTGTATATATATTCTTCGTGATTCTCGCAATGGGCTTTGACTTATCTCTATCATCAGAACACAGTAAGTTATTTATGGTGGTAGTAGCTATTCATTATTGTTGTGAGTATTGGTTATTTTATCAGTATCTAGAGTATGCATGAGAAATCATGACTGTTGTTTGAACGCCTTTAAGTATAGTAATTTATTTTGTTAAGAATAAGATTATTGCTATATTAATATGTTGTAGAGTATTTGTAATTTTAAGCCAGTGAGGCTATACTGAGATAGTGCCATCAGGGAGTGATTGTGCGTCCAGTTTTTTTTAATTTGTTTAAGGTGCATCTGCCTTTAGCGGGGCTTGTATCTATAAAACATCGTTTGTCCGGTGTTTTTTTCTTTCTTATGTTTCCACTGTGGGTATATATATATTCACTGCTGCCTTTGGCAACAGAGCTAAATGACTTCTGTTCAAAGCTTTTGGTGCAAATTGCATTGTGGTTAACAATTAATGCATTAATATATCATATGATTGCGGGATTTCGTCATTTATTTTTTGACTTTTCAAGTTACCATAGTCGACGTTTGGCGACCACATCTGCAGCTTTGACATTCTTTATCTCCACTATATTTATGATTTGGAGTGCACATTTAATATGGAGCTTATCATGGGTATGGGTCTAAGAGATTGGAAGCTTCAGCGGATATCAGCCATGTTGCTAACTGTTTTTTTCTTACCACTGTTGGTAATGTGGTTTGGGAATGTCTTAGAAAATGATTATGACTGGTATCTTTTTTTATCCAGTATCTTGGGTAAGTGTTTAACCATTATGGGTCTAGTGGGGTTTGCGATACATGCAAAATTGGGTATTTGGGTGGTTATAACAGACTATGCCCCCAGATCTTTGCAAAAAATATTATCAATGGTCATCAATCTTTGGATCTCGATATTAAGCTGCTATAGCTTATATCTAGTTTGGGTATTGTAATGGATATTGATACAAAAACATTTGATGTAATTGTCATCGGTGGCGGTGGTGCTGGTTTGCGATGTGCACTAGAATTGGGGAAATCTGGTAAAAAAATCGCTGTCATTTCCAAAGTGTTTCCAACGAGATCACATACTGTGGCTGCACAAGGTGGTATTAATGCTGCATTGGGCAATGTGCAATCCGATGATGATTGGCGCTTTCATTTTTACGATACCGTTTTGGGTTCAGATTTTTTAGGGGATCAGGATGCAATTGAGCATATGTGTAAAGAGGCGCCTAAGACCGTTATTGAGCTTGAGCATATGGGTATGCCATTTAGTCGAGATGCACATGGGAAAATTTATCAAAGGGCTTTTGGTGGACAATCTAGGTTTTATGGGAAAGAAAAAGTTAAAAGAACGTGTGCAGTTTCTGATCGTACTGGGCATGCGTTGTTGCAAACCTTATATCAACAGAATGTTCGTTATCGAACAAAGTTTTTTAATGAATGGTTTGTATTTGATTTGGTAAAAAATAAGAGTGGAAAAATTGTTGGTGTTAGTGCAATTGATGTTGTGACGGGTAAACTGTGTTTCTTTAAAGCAAAACACACAGTTTTGGCAACAGGTGGTGCTGGTCGGATATTCTATTCATCCACGAATGCTTATATCTGTACAGGAGATGGCCTTGCCATGAACTTGCGTGCGGGCTTGCCATTACAAGATATGGAAATGTGGCAGTTTCATCCAACCGGATTATATGGTTCAGGTATATTAATTAGTGAAGCTACGCGTGGTGAAGGTGGTCGTTTGATGAATGGTGATGGGCAATATTATATGCAGAATTATTCAGATCAGGGTGATTTGGCTTGTCGAGATATTGTATCAAGATCAACCATGGAAGAAATTATAAAAGATCGTGGCTGTGGTGTAAAAAAGGATCATGTGCTTTTGGATCTGAGGCATTTATCAGAAGAGGTGATCATGAAGAAGCTACCAGGAATTACGGAAATTTCACAAGTATATACAAATATTGATCCTAGGAAAGAACCAATACCAGTTGTGCCAACTGCGCATTATTTGATGGGGGGAATTCCAACCAATCGCTTTGGTCAGGTTATTGATCATGATAAGCAGGATAAGGTTGTGGAGGGTCTATATGCTTGTGGTGAGTGTGCTTGTGTATCCGTGCATGGGGCAAATCGTTTGGGGGCAAATTCATTGTTGGATATTGTGGTGTTTGGTAAAGCATGTGGAGAGCACATCAGTACAAACAATATTGATGCGAATGATGTTTCAGACTCGGATATTGAGGCTGGTTTTTCAAACTATGCAAGAATGGAGGCGCGACAAAAAGGCAAATTATTTGTTGCATTTCGTGAGCCCATGCAGAAAATTATGCAAGATCATTTTGGTGTGTATCGAACTGAGGATAAAATGAAAGAGGGTTTGGATGCAATTATTAATTTACGCACTGAATATGAAAAATCTGCTTATTATGAGGATAAAAGTGCTGTATTTAATACAGCCAGAATAGAGGCGTTAGAATTGCAGAATTTGATGGATGTTGCGGTATCTACAGCCATAGCTGCTTTAGAGAGACAGGAGTCAAGAGGCGCACATTCTCGCATTGATTATCCCAGTCGAGATGATAAAAATTGGTTGTGCCATTCTTTGGTGTACCGAAATTCAGACTATAAAAAAAGGCCTGTAAACTGTAGGCCATTAGAGATTAAACCCATAGAGTTGAAAGAGAGAGAATAATGGAAATTAAGATACAGCGCTACAATCCCGATAAAGACAATCAACCCTATATGGCAAATTATGAAATAGACATTGATAGTATTGAAGGTGTTATGCTTTTGGATGCATTGGAGTATATTAAAACTAATATTGACAGCTCTTTGGCGATTAGGCGCTCCTGTGGTGGTGGAATATGTGGTTCTGATGGAATGAATGTCAATGGTAAAAATGGATTGGCTTGTCAAACTCAGCTTAAAAATTTACCCAATAAGGTTGTTATATATCCTTTGGTTAGTATGCCAATTATAAGGGACTTAGTGGTGGATATGTCCCAGTTTTATGCCCAATATGAAATGGCTGAGCCTTTTTTGCAGTCCAATGTTAAATCAGATAAAGAGCAGTTGCAAAGTATTGAAGATCGATCAAAATTAGATGGATTATATGAATGTATTATGTGTGGTTGTTGCACCAGTGCTTGTCCATCCTCTTGGTGGAACCCAGATAAATTTATGGGTCCACAGGCATTATTAACAGCTGCTCGGTTTGTGTTTGATTCTCGAGATCAATATCGCAAACAACGATTAAAGCTGTTCGATGATCGTTATCGTCTATACCGTTGTCGAGGTGTTTTTAATTGTGTGTCAGTTTGTCCAAAGGGCTTAAATCCAACAGAGGCAATATCAAAATTAAGAAAGGCACATGCGGAGTCCGAATGAAAAGAGACTATCAGTATTTTAAAAATACAGAATTGTTTTTACCAAACCAAATGTCATATTTGGAATTGGCATTTGAAGACATTGTTTCAAATAAAGAAAATGCATTACAAAAGGATCTGGAGAAATATACAGATATTCCCACCAAGCATCGAGAAATTTGTGATCGTTTAGCAAAGGGGCTAGATACTGTCATAGAAAAAAGCGATGAGTGTGAAAGCTATTATCGACATTATGGACATTTATTGGTTGATTTGGGGTTAATGGATGATAGAAGGAAGGCGCCCATCGAGCCTTTATCGTCATCAAGGCTTCGGTCCGTATATGTCAATGATATTGGTTATGAGTTTATGCATGCTAATTATGAGGAACAGCAATGGTTTATAAATCTTGTAGAAGGCGATGGTGTAAAGCTTGATCCAGAATGGTTGTTAGAAGCATATGAGGATATCGTTCGAACAGATCAGTTGGGTCGTTTTTTTGGTATACAGTATGTTGGGCAAAAACGATTTTCAATAGAAGGTTGTGAGTCATTAATTCCATCAGTTGAACGGGTGATTAAATCACATGTCACAATGGGGTATAATGATGTTGTAATTGGTATGCCACATAGAGGAAGGGTTGCGACCATTGTTAATATTATGGGTGTATCTGTTTCTAGCATTATGGAAACATTTGAGGGAAAAAATGTTATAGAACAGTCAGGTGATGTAAAATACCATTTGGGTCATAGCGTTGATCGCGTGTATCAGAATAATTCTTATCATATTGCACTGGCATACAACCCTTCACATTTGGAGGCAATTAATTCTGTGGTATGTGGTAATGTAAGGGCAAGAATCGATCGAAAAGAGACCACGCCATTTGGTATATTGATCCATGGTGATGCAGCTATCTCAGGGCAAGGGGTGGTGATGGAGATCCTAGCCATGTCACAAGTTCCAGCGTATCACACTGGGGGAACTGTGCACATTGTTGTCAACAACCAAATTGGCTTTACAACCAACCCACAAGATTCCCGAAGCAGCACATATTGCACTGATATTGCCAAGATGATTCAGGCACCAGTATTACATGTTTCAGCTGATTCGGTCGAAAGTGTGTTAAGAGCGTCAGTTATTGCATCAATGTACCGTCATAAGTTTAAAAAAGATGTGTTTATTGATTTAATTGGTCATCGACAATATGGGCACAATGAAGCAGATGAACCCAGTGCAACCCAGCCTTTGATGTATGCTAAAATTAGATCACACCCTGGCGTTTATAAGCTATACAAGGATTATTTATTAAATCAGGGTGTGGCTTTGGAAAAATTACAGTCAATAGAAAACGGCATACAAGCATTAATTAAGCAAAAAGTATCTTTGATTAAGTGTAATACTGAGGCAGAGTCATCACGACACAAAGATTGGGTTGCATTGGATCAAATCGCTTGGGATGCAAAATATAAGTCACCAGTTAGCCAAACAATGGTAAAAGAAGCTGCAAAACAACTGGTTGAAATACCCAAAGATTTTCAATTACAAAGACAAGTTGCCAAAGTCATGGAGCAACGAATAGAGATGTCAAGGGAGGAAAAGCCGTTAAACTGGGGTATGGCTGAGTTGATTGCTTATCAAGTGCTATTAAATATGGGTTGTTCTGTAAGATTGGTGGGGCAAGATGCCATACGTGGTACATTTTCACATAGAATGGCGAGTGTTTATGATCAGAACTCAGGAGATCGTTTTGAACTCTTAAAATACAAGGATCGTGCTAAGTTTTATAATTATAACTCAATACTATCAGAGTATGCAGCATTGGGTTTTGAGTATGGCTATGCAGAAACAAGACCAAATGATTTGGTGATATTTGAAGCTCAGTTTGGTGATTTCATCAATGGTGCTCAAATTATTATTGATCAATTTATCAGTTCTGGTTATCAAAAGTGGCAGAGATACTGTCATTTGGTCATGCTATTGCCTCATGGTTATGAGGGGCAGGGCCCAGAGCATTCGTCGGCAAGATTAGAGCGTTTTCTACAGCTATGTGCACAAGACAATATTCAGATTTGTATCCCATCGACACCTGCTCAAATGTATAGCTTATTGTTAAGACAAATGGTTAGAAATTACAGACGACCATTGGTGGTGTTTACCCCAAAAAGTTTATTAAGGCACCCAAGTGCAGTATCAAAGATGGAGGAGTTGTCCACAGAATTTACAGCTTGTATTCCAGATACAGAAATCTCAGATGGTGAAAAAGTGGTGTTGTGTTCTGGTAAAATATATTATGATTTGCTGCAAGGGAGGCAAAAGGCAAAGATAGCGTTGATTCGATTGGAGCAGCTGCATCCATTCCCAACACGATCTTTGGCAAAGTTGTTAAAATCTTATACCCAGTTAAAAGAAGTGGTTTGGGTGCAAGAAGAACCATTAAATCAAGGTGCTTGGTTGTATATTCGAGATTGGTTACACATTAGTTTGCCCACATCTGTAATATTGAGTGTGGTCTCCCGGGAGCCATCTGCTGCACCAGCAGTTGGTTATTCTAAAAAGCATCAGATGCAACAGGAAGTGTTGGTAAAACAAGTATTCGAGGGATAGTTATGAATATAGAGATTAAAGTTCCGATGTTACCTGAGTCTATTACAGAAGCTCAGTTAGCAGATTGGCATAAAAAAGAAGGAGATTTTTGCTACGAAGGGGATGTTATTTCTGAATTGGAGACCGATAAAGTTATGCTTGAGGTTGTGGCAACATGTGATGGGCGACTAACCAGTATAAAGGTAAAAAAAGGAGATGTTGTTACAGCAGATACAGTGCTGGCGATTATCACTCCAGAAGAAGGTCAAGCCAAAGATAATCCAGTTAAATCTGAGAAAGTTGAGGTGGAAAAACCAAAAGAGGTCAAAGAAAATGAAGAAATTCATGCATCTCCATCTGTTCGACGTGAAATGCAGCAGAAAAATATTAATTTAGAAAAAGTTCAACCATCAGGCAGGGGTGGTCGGATACTGAGTGGTGATTTACATCAAACTGTATCGCGGGTAAAAATGTCCAGAATGCGAATGAAAATTGCTGAAAGGCTGGTTGATGCACAACAAACAGCTGCTATGTTAACAACCTTCAATGAAGTGAATATGGCACCCATCATGCAGCTTCGTTCAGATCATCAAGCATCATTTGTTGAAAAACACGGTGTAAAATTAGGTTTTATGTCATTTTTTGTACAAGCAGCGTGCCATACCCTTAAGCAATTTCCTGAAGTGAATTCTTCAATTGACAATGAGGATGTCCTATATCACCAAGATGCAAATATAGGTATTGCCGTCTCTACTGAAAAAGGTTTAGTAGTGCCTGTGTTGAGGCATGCGCAAAAGATGGGTTATGCAGACATTGAATTGGCCATTAAAGCATATGCTGAGAAGGCAAGATCTGGGAAAATTGAATTATCTGATATGACAGATGGTACCTTTACCATTACCAATGGTGGCGTTTTTGGTTCAATGCTGTCAACACCGATATTAAATATGCCACAAAGTGCAATTCTGGGTATGCATGCTATTACTAAAAGAGCAGTTGTTGAGAATGATGCGGTTGTGATTCGTCCAATGATGTATTTGGCATTAACCTATGATCATCGATTGATTGATGGGCAAGGATCCGTCAAATTTTTAGTAACATTGAAAGATATGTTAGAGAATCCAAGTAAACTATTATTAGATATATAGGAGATATTATGAATTTACATGAGTATCAGGCAAAAAAAGTTTTGGCAAAATTTGACATTCCTGTGCCAGAGGGCATGGTTATTGAGAATGAAAAACAGGCGTTGCAAGCTTATAAAAAACTGGGCCCAATTGTGGTTGCAAAGGCACAGGTTTTGACTGGTGGTCGCGGCAAAGCAGGTGGTGTAGAACTTATAAAAGATGAAGCATCATTAACAGCATTTGTTGATAAGCTTTTGGGCACCAATTTGGTCACTTACCAAACGACTAAAAAAGGATTACCAGTTAATGCGATTTTAGTTGAGAAAGGGGTCGTGATTACCAAGGAGCTGTATCTGGCATTTTTGATCGATAGAACCAATAAAGCCGTGACCGTGATGGCATCGACAGAAGGCGGTGTTGAAATTGAAAAAGTTGCTCAAGATTCACCCGATAAGATTCATAAGATAATTGTGAGTACGGATAAGTTAGAAAGTTTTCAAGCAAGAGAGCTTGGGTTTGCATTGGGATTTGAAAAAGATTTAATTCGACAATTTTCAATATTGTTGAATAAACTCTATCAAGCTTTCATTGCGCATGATATGAGTATGCTGGAAATTAATCCTTTAATTATTAATGATGAGAACAATTTACTGTGTTTGGATTGTAAAGTTAATATAGAGGACAATGCATTATACCGTCAGGCAGAGCTTGCAAAACTTAGAGATGAGTCTCAGGAAGATGCCAAAGAGGTAGAAGCATCTAAATTTGATTTAAATTATATTGCCTTGGATGGTGAGATTGGTTGTATGGTTAATGGTGCAGGACTTGCTATGGCAACCATGGATATGATCCAAGTTTGTGGTGGGCGACCTGCTAATTTTTTAGATGTGGGTGGAAATGCAACAGAAGATCGTGTTACTGAAGCGTTTAAGATCATTGAGAAGGATGAAAATGTTAAGGTAATTTTTATTAATATATTTGGTGGAATGGTTCGTTGTGATTTAATCGCTAATGGGATATTAAATGCAATTAAAGTACTTGGTTTAAAGAAGCCCATTATCGTTAGATTGGTTGGGAATAATGCAGACAAAGGAAATAAAAACTTAAGTGAATCAAAAGTTGCTGTTAAAGCTGTGAGTGATTTTAAAGCTGCTGCCAGTGAAGCTGTGGCTTTAAGTAAGGGAGAATAAAATGAGTATATTGGTCAATAAAAACACCAAGATTATTTGTCAAGGATTTACAGGGAAGCAAGGTACTTTGCACTGTGAGCAGGCCATTGCATATGGCACACAGATGGTTGGTGGTGTGACACCCAACAAAGGTGGGCAAATACATTTGGGGTTGCCTGTTTTTGACACTGTGAAACAAGCGGTGAATAAAACTGGCGCAAATGCATCCATTATCTATGTACCAGGTGCCTTTTGCCAAGACTCATTGTTAGAGGCAATTGATGCAGATATTCCATTGATTGTTTGTATAACAGAAGGTGTTCCAGTTTTAGATATGATTAAGATAAAACGTTTGGTTGACCAAAAAGGGATTTGTCTAATTGGACCAAATTGCCCAGGCATTATTACGCCAGATGAATGTAAAATGGGCATTATGCCAGGCTATATACATAAAAAGGGTAATGTGGGTATTGTGTCACGCTCAGGTACATTGACCTATGAGGCAGTCAATCAAACAACACAGTTGGGTTTTGGTCAAAGCACTTGTGTTGGCATTGGTGGAGATATGATACCTGGATCTAGTTTTATTGATATTTTACAACGTTTTGAGGAAGATGATGAGACGGATGTGGTTGTTATGGTCGGTGAGATAGGTGGTGATGCTGAAGAAGAAGCATCTGAATACATTAAATCAAATATGACAAAGCCAGTGGTTGCCTATATTGCAGGTGTGACTGCACCCAAAGGGAAGCGAATGGGTCATGCTGGTGCCATTATTTCAGGTAGTAGCGGCACAGCTGAGGGAAAGAGTAAAGCATTGCTACAAGCAGGTGTTAATGTGGTTCCATCTCCAGATTTACTGGGTCAGGGTGTTAAAGAAGTGATTGGGTGAATTCAAATACTGTTGCTGAAAAGCGGATTTATTGAGAATGTGTTTATAATTATGAAGAAAATATCATGATAGTTTATTCTTTAGAGTTAGGTGATTTGTATATCAGGTATAAGTCTACTTGCAATTTTTTTAACCACTTTTCAGTGGTTTGTAGGCGACACAGTGTATCTGTATTATGTGGAATGTCAATGTCATCAAAATATAGGTTTTAATCTTACCCAGTAATGTTTGTCTTGGGTAAGATAACAGTTTTACCACTGCGACTAGCACTGATAATACAATAAAGTTTACTCATTTCTCTTCTTTGCTGTTAGTTAAGTGTTTTGTGAAAAACTGTGTGCCAATTGTGCCTCAATCTCCTCTGTATCACAATGAGGGGAAACTTTCTGACTATTTAGTTGTGTCTTTAAACGCTTTACTAACTCAGGCATATCTTTAGCTAAAGGTGCTAATATGCATTGTGTCGGTAGTCCCATATTATGTTGAGACTTAGCAATATCTGATAGCAATTGACAAATTAATTCATTCTCTTTATTGGTCGAATTTTTTAGCAATTTTTCAATAAAATCGGTTAAACTGGTGTCAAGTAATTCCTTACTCATTTTGTCATAACCATTCAATACGTCTGCTGCTAATAATCCAAAGATTAAGAAATTGATAATATCAGATTCTAAAGACTTTTGCATTTCCTCATCCGAATAAATGCCTGCACAGAAGAAGGCCAAGGCCTTATTATATGCATCTTTATTATCACCAACTGATGGGTTTTTTGGTAAGTGTGGATTACATGAATGTGCTGCTTGATCACATAACTTCATGACTCTATCAGGGAATTTTATGAACTTACCACATGTCTTGCCTTGATAAGTGATGACTTTAGTGACTAGTTTTAGAAAATGTTGATTAAGTTTATCAGTAATATCCTCACCAGTTCCCATGCCTAGATTATGTGCGTATATTGCAATCAACACCATTTGCTTCGTAGATTCACAAGGATTGTTTTGAATATCTCTTTCCATAGGCACTTCATCTGGCATAGTTAAAAGCATCTGTTCATTTTTAGCTTCAATTGTTTCAGCAGCATCTAAATATCTATAAGCTTCTTCTGCTTTAGCGCAAAGTTCATTGGTGGTGTTAAATACGATTGTATCACCATGATTAATTTGCGTTTGATACTTAGGATAGGGCTGTAAAAATTGATCTCTTGTATTGCCTTTTGGGAAGATAATTGTCGCTAACTCTAGGCAATGAAAGAAGATATCTTCACCAATGACTTTCAAATTATTTGGAAGCATAATGAAGGTTAATTTTGAACAATTAGTCAAAGATTGAGCACTAATGCGCTTCACCCCCCTCGGGAATGAATGCCTCTGTGCTTTTTTTTAGCGTTAATGAGGTTAAATTGTTGTTTTTGGTAATATATCTATTACCATTGTTGGTCTTTCTATCCATGATTGATCTCCAAATAGTAGTTAGTGTTTCTGGGTTTTTTACACCACAAGCGAGAAGAGTATTATGTATACAAATTTTTGTCAACAGCTAGTCGAGATAAAGATTGTGATCAGGTTCAAACTTAATATGTGCCAATCGTCCAATGAGATTTATACAGGTAATAGCGGTTATTCAATGATTGATAGAATGATGCAGCATGATGATAAAAAATATATGAAATATTTAATAGAAGAACTAAAGTACATAGATTATGATGGTGATTTAAGTTTAGAAGACTTCTCAAGTGGGGCTTGTTATTATGCTTTATTCTTTACTAATATTGATAGTATAACTTGGTCATTTGATGGATGAATTTGTATATCTTTTTATCAGTCAGAAAAAGGATTGTGGTCAGTTTCAAATTTAATTTTAATTAAGCGCCCTACTATTTTTAGGTTGCTAATAAATCCCTTGACCAAAAAACGCTCATACGATACGGGAAGATAAGAGGTTCGTTTTCCTCGAATGGTAATCTCTAGGGGACATTGCTTAGAGATATGCGCCATTCTAAGGTTGATTGGGCGCCCCAATCTAGAAGGTGGGGGTGTTTTCTTAACCAATTTTTCTAAAGTACGTGTTAGATAAGAAGTTGCATAGGTTGTGCTAAGATCTTTACCGATGCGAATTGCAAGCTCAATAAGTTTTTGTGTATAGCGACCTTGAGATGCAGAAATTTCGATGATTGGAACAAAGGGTATGTGCTTTAGTTCATACTCTATGTCCTTACGAACTTCAGTTCGTTTGGGTTTGGATAATGTATCGATTTTGTTGATGGCAATGATAACCGCTTTTCCCATATCTAGACAAAGGTGAACAATTCTAAAATCTTGCCGAGTAATATTTTCTTCTGCATCAATTAAATGAATGACGGTATGTGCTTTATCAATTGCACGCAATGCAGTTGATGTTGCATATTGTTCTATCTCTTCATGTATTCTTGCTTTTTTTCGCATACCTGCTGTATCGATTAAAGTATAGGGCATATTTTTATGTTCAAGCTCAATAGAGATTGCATCACGGGTTGTGCCTGGAATACTGGATACGATACAACGATCTTCTTTAGCATAGTGATTACTTAAGGTTGATTTTCCAGCATTTGGTTTTCCAACAATGGTAATAGTTGGATGATCTGGAGACAATGTCTCTGTAACATGTGGAATGTATTCAAGTATTGATTCTCTTAGCGTGTTTAAGCCAGAGCGCTGTAAACATGAAATTGATATATGATGTTCAATGCCCATTTTTAGATAATTATCAGCTTGAGGATCTTTGCCATCAGATTTATTAAGAATTAGGATGACCTTCTTTTTATTTTTTTGAATGCTTCTGGCAAGTTTAATATCATCGATACCACAAGGCTCATTTTGATCAACCATTAATAAAATGAGATCAGCTTGTTCAATTGCCTGTTCACTTTGCTGATACATTGCATTGGAAAGTTTATCATGTTCATTTGCAATACCTGCAGTATCCACAAGCCAAAGGGGGGTGTCATGTATTTCTATTTTGGAAAATTGTCTATCGCGAGTAACACCAGCTGTGGCGCTTACAATTGCAGATTTTTTGCCAACTAGTAAATTAAATAAGCTGGATTTACCAACATTGGGTTGTCCAATTAAGGATACGATTGGGGTATTCATAGGTTATTATCATGTTGTGCGGTTATAATCATATTGTCTAGATAGCGAGATTCTGACATTTCTAATGCATTGTCTAGTATATCAGAACGTATTTTAGGATCAGATTCAGTGAGTGCCAATTGTAATTGAGCATGTGAATCATCTTTATATTGAGCCAATAGAGACCTGGCTTTTTCATTTTGGTGTTGTTCAATATATATATAGCAAAGCCGGTAAATGGCAATTTTTTGAATACCGGTATCTTTGCTATTACTTTGAATGAATTCTAAATGCTCAATTGCTTTTTCCGTGTCACCAGAGTCAAAAGCATTTTTTGCTTCTAAAAACAATACTAAGTGTGTTTGAATATACGCAGGGTAGGTTTTAGTTAGGTAGCTGGCAGTCTCGGAGTTTGCTGTTTCATGGTATTGTTCAAATAATACTTGTGCTTGATTTTGATGTTTGTTTTGAATATAGCCATTAAGCTCAAAGATAAAACCAAAAGTTATGGCAATAAAGACACCCAGAAGGATTTTATTCAAACGTTGTTTAATCCATGCTTGATAATATAGTTCATAGGTTGTTTGGTCATTCATAAGTTATCTCACAGTTGTTGATACCACTGTATAAAGTGATCAAAGCTAATGGTTTGTAAAGGCCTTTCATCAAAGCTTAAAAGCTTGAGTCCTTCTTCGGATATATAAAGCAAGTAATCACTGTCATTTTGGGAAGCTTGATTGTTTTTGCTTTTGAATTTTCCAGGTAGTGGGTCAATGTGAGTCACAACATTGTCATTGCGCATACGCTCAAGTTTTAAATGGTGCTCAAGCCATAAATCTTGTGATTCGAAAGCAATGGTCACTTTGGTTAATCGAGGCGCTTGATGGGCTAAAATAGCCTCTATTCGATCGATGCCTGCAGCAAAACCAATAGCAGGGATATCATGGCCCATATTTTTAACCAAAGGGTCATAACGGCCACCACCTAAGATGGTACTTTGCGAACCTAGGTCATCAGATATCCATTCAAAGATAAAATCACTATAGTAGTCAAGCCCTCTAACCAAGCGGTTGGATTCAACATAGTCAATATTATGTGCAGTTAACAGTTGACAAATTTGTTCAAATTTTTCTTTTTCCTCAGTACTTAAACAGCTTTTAATCGGTGGGGCTTGATCAATTAAATCTGATATTTCAGGATTTTTGCTGTCCAGAAGTCTAAGTGGGTTATTTTCTGCCCGCTTTATTTCATCACTCAGTAATTGGTTCTGATGATCTAAAAAATAAGTTTGTAATTTATGATGATACGCTTTTCTGGATTCTATAGAGCCAAGATAGTTAATATGAAGATTTAAGTTTTTAAGCCCCAAGATCGCCCACATTTTTTGACTCATTAGAATAAGCTCAGCATCAATACCACCTGATGGGTAGCCATAGACCTCAACCCCAAAATGTGAAAATTGTCTAAATCGACCTTTTTGTGGTCTTTCTCTACGAAACATTGGACCATGATAAAATAACTTTTGTTTTTGTCTTTGTATCAAACCATTGGCTAACACAGAACGTAGACACCCTGCAGTACCTTCTGGGCGCAATGCCAGAAGACTGCTGCTTTTATCTTTATCCTGAAATGTATACATTTCTTGACCAATAATATCTGTTTCAACCCCGAGGCTTTTTTGAAACAAATTGGCTGATTCTAAAATAGGGAAGTCAATGGGCATATAGCCATATTGGATAGCAACGCGCTTCATTGTACTCGCAATATATTCCATTTTAAACGATTCATTTGGAGGCAAATCTCTCATTCCTCTTAAGCATTGATATTTATTAGACGCCATTTGCGCTCCTTCATTCAGTGTAGTTATTTTGCATATAAGGTTTTGCGATCTCTCTAGAGTCTGATGCAGCATTGGGTATAATATTCCACATTATCACCATAATTGCGATAGATATTACGATGCGTACCATTGGGAGCTTTCTTTTTTTTGTACTGGGTTGTGTTCGAGAAGATATGGGGATTGGGAAATCATAGCCCTTACTTTCAAGCTGGTTTAATATGGTTTGAGGGTTAATTTTTAATAATTTACAATAAGCAACAATGTGGCCTTTCATAAAAACATCTATAGTTTGAGATGGATATTGATCATGATCAATGGTATCTAAGATTTTTTCATGAACTCTAAGTATAGAAATAATATCCAAACGAGATAAGCCAAGATTGCCTCTAGCTGTAATTAATTGCTGTCCAACGATGATACTCATGCCAATAAACGATTTTAAGTTATTTCTATAATATATTAGCTAAGCGTCTAATAATCAAGTTTAAATAGGCGTTAAGCGCAGAGATATTGCAGTACGAACCTGTTTTACATCTAGAGTCATATCATTTTGCCCAGTAGACGTTTGATCAGGATCTTTAACTTTATAGTTTTGGTCAAATGATGCTGTGCAAACTAATCCAAGGGTGAAGTAACGATGAAATGTATAAGTGGTTTGAAATCCAACATCCGCATTATGGTAATCTTTTTTGGTCGCCCCAGTATATAAAGGGGTTCGACTGGTAAAAATGTGTCCTTCAATTAAAGGGCCAACAGAATATTGTTTGGATAATCGCATCATAAGCGCGCCTGTAATGCCAATATCACGAGTGATTTCTGCTAATACTTTGTTCGTCTTTACCTGGTTACTAATTAGGTATTCTTTTTCCGTTGCATCAATAGAGACAGCACCTTCAAAAACAGTTGAGCCACTAATTGGGAAAGACATACCAATGGTTGGAATAACTGTTACATGATGTTTTGTAATGTCACTGGTCTCTAAATAAGCTTCCTTATTGTACGCGCCAGTTGCAGGCGTTACACCATCCAATATTTTTGTTAAAGGTGTAACACCTGTAATTTTGACGGGGGATATACTTGTTAGTGAGGCGCCTAAGTTAATGCCAATGAATAAACGAGGATCCTCGGCATTCACCATACTCACTAAAAGAATGAAAAACCCCCAAAACCGTTTAACCATGATGTCTGCTCCGTAACATGCCTATATATCGTAATCAATAGTGCTCGAAAACGCAAGGTTTTGCTGAGAATAATTACTCAGGATCAATCAGTACTTTGCAGTATTTGGGCAATTTATTGGTCAGAAACTCGATATCTTTGTTATCCATATTGATGCATCCCAATGAACTTGGTGTTTTCTTGAAGGAAACTGGACTGCCATGAATATAGATATATCGTTTCATAGAGTGTTTCAAAGGCATATGATTGTGTGCTTCCAGACCGCAAAGCCATAGAATCCGACTAGAGATGAGACTTACCTTGGATGGTCTTCTACCAGTGTAATAAGAATGATGAGGGGCATCTTTGCCAATAATCGCTCGGATATAATGCCAGCCTCTGGGCGTTTGATGGCTGCCCAAACTTTCACCAAAACCTTTTTTTGCAGTTGAGATATGAAAGCTTAAATTAAGGTCTCGATAATAAAACTTCAGAAGCTGAGATTTGCCTAAAATAATAATAACAGGCTCATCTGGCTTGAGCATCATTACAGGCTAGATAAAAAGATATCGTTATCAAGCTTTTGTATTAAAGGCGTCATATCTTGATCACCTTCGGGATATTCTATTTCCTGTAGCTGTATCCAGTGAGTTTTATCCAATATACTGGGCTTTGGGTTGTCATAGTTTGTAATGAGTGTGAACACGGTGGGCAAGGGTTTGTCTTTTGTGTTTCTTGTTTCTATTTTCAGATGATATTTTTGACACAAAGCATCAATTTCTTCTAAAGATGCTGTTTGCAATTTTTCAACCAATTGGGGGTAGAGAATCTTTTCTTTATACACTTGTTTAATGTCATCCAAAGCATCTAAATACGTTTTTTTCTGTTCGTCTTGAATGTGCGTGATTTGGAAAAATTGATGATGTAAAGGGCTGTGTTCAACAGACTCACTGATATATCGTTTTTCAGTAAAGTCGGTATCTTCAGTCAGTTTTCCGAAAATACTGGGATCCGTCGTCATCCCTTTATAAACGGTTAAGTGGTAATGTTTGGCAAGTTTTTCAAGTGATTTTGGTTGTGTGTAGGCCATTTCAGAAATCAATTCTATGTTGGTCTGTAGTTGGTGATGGTAGTGACTTTGTTCCAAGTCTGCATCCAATTGGGCTTTTAAGTTTGGATCAAGTGTTTTGGATGATTGCTTTTGCAAAAGGCTGATCACTTTAAAGATTTTTTGGTTATGAATGACCCGATGCTCACCAGGTTTTAATTGTGAAAGAACTTGATGTTCTTTGGCCATCTCTGAACGTTTTTTATGATAGGTGTCTGTTTGAATTCTTAAATTAGGATTTGACTCTTTAAAACTAGACAATGCCAGTTGAATGTCATGTGGCCAGGTTTTAAAGACAGAAGGACTGTTTTGTGAAGGGATATAGGTTGTGATTTGATACTCATAATCTTCATCTGCATATTGATCCATATTTTTTTCAAAATAATTTTCCTGCATTTCATTGGTGGTTTTTTCTAAATTTAATGTCTCTGGTGTAATATCGACATAAGTATAATGATACTGTTTTGGGTGTTTAAACTGCTGTTGTTGATAGATGGCTTTATAAGCACTTTCATCATCTTCATATTCTACATTACTTAAGTCGATATCAGTATAATGTCTGACTTGCGAAATGGTGTGAGCATGTAACTTCTGTTGCTTTGCTGTGTTGATTGAAGACTGTGTAATGGATTGTTGCAGTTGTGAAAAAGCCAATTGATCACGGATGGAGAGTAAAAGCTGTTTGCTATTCAGGTGTTGAGTTGCTGCAAAGTCCTTAAATGAAATATTCCCTGAAAGATTTTCAGATAGTACTTTTTTTAGTTGATCGGAAGAGGGGGTAAAACCTAGATTTTCAATGTGTTGATATTGTTTTAATGTTGCGATGGCCTGAGACATGAGCTCCTGCTCTAAGACCTTCTTATCGACCTCTGGGTGTTCTTTTATTATATGATGATATTGACTTTGTAATCGGTGTGCATCAAGTTGACGCTTTCCAACACTGATCGCTGATTTTGGTTGTGCGCCACCGATAACAGCGCCGATGCAGAATAAAGCAGCAATAACGCTAAGAACTGTATCACGTACAGTTTTATTTTCTCTAAAAAAACTAATCACAAAATTATATTGGTTGGTGGCGGAGTGGACGGGACTCGAACCCGCGACCCCCGGCGTGACAGGCCGGTATTCTAACCAACTGAACTACCACTCCTCATTCATTGGGTGCTGAGGGATTTGAACCCACGACATTCGCCTTGTAAGGGCGACGCTCTACCAACTGAGCTAAGCACCCAATAGATTGCATTATATTGACTAAAAATTATTTAGTCTAGCAAAAAATCGCCTAAAAGCTTAATTATGCAGACTCAGCAGCATCTTTAAGTTCTTTACCGGCTTTTAATGATGGTACACGTTTCTCTGGGATCAAGATTTTTTCACCAGTTTTAGGGTTGCGTCCATCTCTTGCTGCGCGTAGTTTGGAAGCAATGGTTAAGAAACCTGTCCATCGTATTTCAAAGCCACTACGGATTGAATTTAGCACTTCATTAGTAATACCATCAAAGATTTCACTAACTTGTTTTTGTGTATATCCTGTAGTATCTGCAACTCGTTTGATGAATTGACTTTTTCCGATTACATTTTCGCTCATAATTTACCTCATTAAAATGTTTGACTGTCTTTTCTTATACCAGCTGTAAAATCATCCTGCAAGGATTATCTTATGCTCTAAATTATATTTATACATCTGGAAATTTGCCTTTGGTATAACTTCAGGGAAGCCTTTAATATTCTTAATTTATAAAATAAATAATTAATGCAATTCACTTAGTTCTAGAAAACTTAAGTTATTTGATGTTTGAGTATGTTTTTTTCTAATTAAGATTTTATTTTTTTAAAGAGATTGGCTAGAATGTCATTGAGTTATAAGTCGCTGTGTATTGTGCTTAACATAGAATAGGATTGATATGAAAAGAATTAAAAGCTTTGTCAAACGAAATGGCCGATTAAGTGAGGTGCATAAAAAAAATCTGTTGCAAAGAGAACATTATCTTTGTGATCAGCTACCAGTATTGCAGCATGATTTTATCGGCTTAGAGATTGGTTTTGGTACAGGGGATTCATTGCTAAATATTGCAAAGGAGAACCCTCATCAATTGTGGATTGGAATTGAGGTTTATGAAAAAGGTGTGGCTCAAGTCATCGCCCAAGCGTTAGAAAATGATTTGGATAATATTATATTAAGAGTAGGGGATGTGTGTGATGTGATACACCACGAAATATCGAAACAGTCTATTAACCACATTAGAATATTTTTCCCAGATCCTTGGCATAAAGCAAAGCACCATAAAAGGCGTCTAATCAATAAAGATTTTCTGGACAAACTATATCATATTTTAAAACCCAATGGGCTTTGCCACATTGCAACAGATAACCAAAGTTATGCGGATGCTTGTGATGAGGCGATAGCAGAGCATAGTGGTTTTACCAATCATGATCTCTTAGAAAGGCCGCTTACAAAATTTGCAAGAAAAGCAATAGAAAAAGGCATTGGTATTACTGACATTGTGATAAGAAAAGTTGAACCTTTGGGTTGTGAGTAATTTTGATTTCAGTATATCCATAAACATAACTAAAACTTGTGGATAGTAGAATACCCAATGCTGAATTAAATAGCAGAATTGATACAGGGATCATTATAATGCATGCCAGTTGTAGGTATAAAATTGTTTCTATGTCCATTATCAATACCAGTGTTTATTAGGGTTATAGCATAGAAAATTTCTTTAGCAGTTTTTAATGGGATATTTATAAAAAAAGACTTACCATGGTGGAATGTTACCTATTTTTGAACGAACAGCAATTGCGCTAGCGTGGCTATCAATGGCTTTTCTATGTTTGCTAATTTTCCATATAGATTTTGGGCAAAAAACATGTTTTATTGCGATGGAAAATGGTGAAATTATTTATGAAAAAGGCATTTGCCGTATTCGTAAATCACCATATTGCTCTTTTAATTATCTGTTGAGTTTGGCAAGCTATGATATGGGGATATTGAAGGATGCACATAATCCTGTTCTGCCTTATAAATCAAATTATGTTGCTCATTTTGACTCTTGGCGACAAGATTTAGACCCACAAGAGTGGCGAAAAACAAGCTGTGTCTGGTATTCTCAAGTGTTGTCAAAAAAGATGGGGCTAGAGGCATTGAGTCGTTATGTTGATATGATGGATTATGGTAATCATGATTTATCTGGCGATTTTAATAAAGACAATGGTTTGGTTCAATCTTGGATGGAAAGCTCTTTGGAGATTTCAGCTTATGAGCAAGTTGTATTTCTAGATAGGATGTTAAAACGAGATTTTCCGATTAGTGATCATGCTTATGATATGACTACTCAAATTTTCTATAATAAAATTTTGAAAAATGATTGGAAACTATATGGCAAAAAAGGCAGTGGTCATCGTTTAAGCGAAGATAGAAAGAGTAAACTGGAATCTCAAGCTGGTTTATTTGTTGGGTGGATTGAAAAAGGTGAAAGACAAATTTTATTTGTATCATTCATTGAAGATGGAAATCAATATTATAATGAATATGTCTTTAACCGAGCTTATCAATATGCATTGAAGTCATTGGGCCTGATTTTACAAAAGGATAATGCTTAATAATCAACTTGATTAATCGAATGCCCTTGACTATAGTGTTATCAATAAAGATAGAGAGCGTTATGTTGCAAATAATTGAATTGATTGACGATGCCATATGGATGTACTTGGCCGTACCCTTAATTTGTTTTTTTGGGATCTATGCAACTTGGAAAACCAATGCTGTTCAAATTCGTAAAGCGCGTCAAGTGGGTAAATTATTAATTGAATGTTATCAATCTGAAAATTGTGACAGTGATCGGGGTATTAATCCTTTGCATGCATTTTATATTACCTTAGGTGGGTGTGTTGGAATTGCCAATGTTGTTGCGGTTTGTAGTGCCATTAAATTGGGTGGTCCTGGTGCATTATTTTGGATGTGGGTTTCTGCATTGTTTGGAATGTTGGTTAAATACTCTGAAGTATATCTTGGCGTGAAATACCGAGTGGTCAATCAGCTAAATAGTTATGATGGTGGACCGATGTACTATTTTACACAAGTGTTTAAATCAAATTGGCCATCAACTGTTTTTGCCATATTGTTGGCAATTTATGGGATTGAAGTTTATATGTTTAAAATTGTCACAGATGCCTTTGTGATCAATTGGGGTTTGTCGCATTATTTTGTAATGAGCGCACTATTGTTATTAATATTACTGGTTGTATCAGGTGGTAGCAAACGTGTTGGAGAGGTGAGCAGTTACATTATGCCTGCTTTTTTAACGATATATTGCGTGATGGGTGTCTGGGTATTGTTAATGCACATCGATAGAATACCTAGTGTGTTATGGATGGTAGTGCAATCTGCCTTTACTGGAAAAGCAGCAGTTGGTGGTTTTGCAGGCAGTAGTGCTTTGATGGCAATTTCGCAAGGGGTGAAAAGGGCCTGTTATACAGGTGATATTGGTGTAGGTTATGCTGGTGTTGTTTGTGCAGAGACCAGTGATGCTGATCCTAAAAAACAAGCAAATTTGACAATTTTAGGGATATTTTTGGATACCTTTGTTGTATGCAGTATGAGTGTTTTGTTGGTGTTGGTTACAGATGTGTGGACTTTGGGCTTGCCTGAATCAGAGTGGGTGCATCAAGCTTTAGCAATGCATTTTCCCTATATGTCAATTTTTATGCCAATTCTAATATTCCTTTTGGGTTTCTCAAGCTTAATTGCTTTTTTCCATGTGGGCATTAAGTGTGTAAATTATTTATCACCCAAGTTTGGAAGACCTCTTTATTATATCTATGCAACAGTGGCTTTTGTTGGTTTTTCATTTGTTGATCAAACAGAGGCGTTGTTATTGATGTCATTGTGTGGTGCATGCATGCTTCTTTTAAATATGTATGCCATCATAAAATTGTATCATCATATTAGATTTGATTAACATAAAGTAAAATCATCATCACTATCCAGGTCATTCATATCCACCCCAACAGTATCTGCCTGAAAGTCGGCACGTAGACTGGTATTTATATCCGTTTCATAATTCCTAATGTCTTCAGATTTTAAAAAGTTATCGGCTGTGCTAACTAAGTGATTTGGGGCACCAACCATTTTAATTTCATTGTCCAGCTCAAAATCCACAGAGTTATAAGCATTTGTAAGTTGTCTTTTCATAAACTCTAAGGTGAATGCGCCACACAAGTTATCCCCGATACTTTGTTGGTGATGGTAATGATGGCGATTAACGCTAATGTCTTTTTTCAGAACTTCACCACCTTCTTTTAGAACTTCACTAAACATGTTTGAAAGTGCGATATCACTATTTGAATAAGGCATCCCTAAGAGGATCATAAAGAATTTCAGGATGTATTGAAGGAGGCTGTTACTGGGTTTTGAGTCAAGGACATTCATGCTCCATTGACCTTCTTTGTGCTCAATAACTAAGGTACAGTAATGGCCAATATTTTTTGACAATGGGGATCTATCACGTATTTCAGCGACAGGGATAAAAAAGGTACTGTCTCCTAAGGGTTGCTTGCGTCCCAAGACATTTTCTAAAATTTTTCTCATACCAGTTTTTGAGTGCCCAGCTAACTTTCCATCACGAGCTTGATAAGTGACCTCACATAAAGGAGAAATATTATAAAAACAGATTGTATTCAGCTCAAGACAGGAAGTTAAGGCATCCTCATTAAAAGTTTCTATGTTATCTGCGGTAAACTTACCCTTTATGTTTTCCATTAAGGTATTAAATTTTGTTATCGATAATCCAGATTTTTTTAAATTGTAATGATGCACTTTATTCTCTTTCTACTAGTGATTGGTATATTATAGCCATTTAAATTATTTTAGCAGAAATTTTATCCAATGGTTGAATTAGTGCTTTCTGCTTTATTGATGGGTTGTTGATCTGCAGCGACAGCATAGGTAACACAAATATCAGAAAAGACATTAATTGCGCTCTCTAGCATATCGATCATCATATAAAAAGGTAAAATATACCCCATAATATCTAAAGGTATGTTCATGGCGCTTAATAATGCACAAGAGAGGAAGTAACAACCCATTGGGATACCTGCATTACCCACAGCAGTGAGTGTTGATATGAAAATCCATGCCAGCATTTCAGGTGGGGAGAAATAAATACCGTGACATTTTGCAACAAAAAATACTGTTGTAAGTATAAAAGCTGCACAGCCATTCATGTTAATACTGATGCACAACGGTAGAGAAATATGAATAATTTTAGAGTCAACTTCACCATCCAAACATTTTATTGCAGCAGGAAGAGCGCCTGAAGATGATTTTGACCAAAATGCAATTTGTAGTGCTGGGAGTGCTTGAAAGAAGATATCTTTTGGGTGATAGCCCTTTAAATACAGCAATAGAGGTAAAACCAGTGTGGCTTGCAGGATATTGGATAGCGTGACACAGAGCAGGTATTGTCCTAAAAGTCCCATTTGTAAGCTTTGTGTAAAGAATTCATGTGTGAATTGAGTGGTAAATGCCCATATTGCTATAGGTATAAACTTCAAAATCCATTGTGTAATAATAAATACAGCTGCATACAGACTTGAGAAGGTATTGTGTAGAGTTTCCTTTTGTGATTTGGGTAAAGATGAAGATGCAATACCCATGCCAACAGCAATAAGCAATGTACCAATAACATTATTATCTATAAACGCTTGTAGTGCATTGGTTGGGATGATGTTGAGAAGGTAATCTTGGTAGCCCATATTGCTACTGTGTACTTCTATTAGAGAAGATGCTGAAGGTGTAAGATGGCCAGGATCAATGATTAAAAAAACCAATAGGGCAATGCTTGCAGCAGATATTGTGGTAATCAAGGTGTAGCGTAATACGTTGACCCCGATTGTTTTCAAGGTTTCATGATGGTCAAGGCCTGTTAAGGTCGTCATAATAGATAGAAAAATAATTGGTAAACTTACAAGCTGTAAAAGACGCATAAATATTTGAGAGCTAATGTCGCTAATTTGCACAAATATTTGACTCAGCGGGAAATAGCCAGACCCCATTAGTAGGCCCAGCAACATTAGGAATGGTATGGGAAAGGCTTGATATTTTTTATATATTTTCATGAATATTCTCAATAAATTTAAAAGATAGTAACATTTTTTTTATAGATAGGCTAGATGGCCTGTATTTTTGTAAAATGTTGCTATAACCAATTAAGTAATAGCAATAAAGATAATGATGCAAGGTAAAAACAATAATGCAATGGCAATATTCACTGGTATATTGTCATGCTCTTTTTTCTATATGGCCTATAGTTTTGGTGTTGAGACTCAGGTGTTTTTGATCGTATTAAGTGCACCATTGATTGTGATATTTCCAATATGGCTTTATTACAATGTTGGTAAAGAAGTGTTGACAATATTTTACCCTGAGATGAAAGAAAACAGTTACAAGGATATTGCTAGGTTATCGACAGAATTTGATCCAAATAAAAAAAATGCAGTGGTAATTGTCTCTTTGAAGGATCACAATGGCGCATTATCTAGTTTTTTTGCTAAAGCTGAGTATTTCGGTATAAGAGATGATTTAGCTGCTTACAATGTCACATTTTTAACTGCAGGCAATGAGGGGCTTAAAGTTCTATCGGGACATTCAGATATTGATGTGTGTGTGTTAACTGGGCATGGTTCCCGTGATAGTATAGATATGGGCAGTATAAGCTACGATTCTCGTGCACTTTCAAGTGCGTTATTTCCCCATATTACAGAAAACGCTCAGGTGGTCTTTAATTCCTGCAGTACGTATGAGCTTGCTCAAAACACAGGGCATCTTTTTCAATATGGTAAACGTTCATTTGTTGGCCCAAAACAAAATATTAGAATTGGGACACGGTTGGATGTTGATGGCAACGGCTCTATTCAGACAGTTAATTATAACTAAACCTATAGTGATTACACGAGCAGAGATTTTATGATTTCAAGTAAATGAGATGCAAAGTCTCTAATAGCGCAAAGCAACGGTTTTCTCCTCTTGCCCTAAAGTATCAAAGTCAACTGTAATACAAATAAGGGTGCCAATTTCATCATTTCAACGATTCAGCTTTTCCAATATTTCCAGTGTCTTCATAATGAATTCTACCCATTTTATGCTATTGCAGGAATGAGGTTGGATGTTGTTTAAATAACTGGTTATTCAATCATTTAGGTTTAACTAAGTAGTAGCTAACTGTTTTTTTGTAAAAGGTTGCTACAACAGATCAATAAAAAATAGAGTAAGGATAATAAATAATGAATAATGAAAATACTTTTTTGTATATGGCCAATCGCTTTGGTATTGAGTCAAAGACACTGCTAACTATTTTAGCATTGCCTTTAGCCATAATATTTCCTTTTTGGGTTGGATATGAAAAATTGCAGAATTCATCTGTGAACAAAAAACTTAAGCTTCATAAAATCAACCCTGAAAAAATTTGCGCATTATCGACAGATTTTCGCTCAACAACCAATAATTTAAGTTCACTTAATGATGCTCAAAATCAGGATGATTTTTTTAAAGCATCCAACGAAAAAATGCAGAAATATGCTGTGATTGTTATACCTGAATCTCACTTGAATGTTGCTTCACTGGGTGATTGCGCTATCTTAAAGCAAGATTTATCTGGTTATAATGTTAAGTTTTTGTTAGCAGATAAAGGGCTTAAATTAGCATTGGATGAAGTTTCTCAAGATCAAGCAATTGATCTGTGTGTATTGAGTGGTGGGAGCTTAGAAAATAAGATAGTGATCAATAATGAACATTATGATGCTGATTCATTAGCAAGAGCAATGAGGCCATATATTTCAGATACAGCACAAGTGGTTTTAAATGCTGATAATATGGATGAACTTGCTGAAGCCACACAGATAGAGTTAAATGGTAATCAACAACTTTTTGCAGTGTCAAATTATGATACTTCAACTGGCTTGAGATTAACTTTGGATCAAGATGGTGTTATCAATGAAATTAACTTTGATGCTAAAAATTGTGGTGAAATAAGCAGCTTATGATAAAAGGGGTGAAATTACATCCAGTAATGTGGATATTTTGACCCTTTCTTGAGATGCTGAATCTCTATGGCGCAAAGTAACAGTTTTCTCTTCTTGCTCTAAGGTGTCAAAGTCAACTGTGATACAAATAGGGGTGCCAATTTCATCATTTCTACGATAAGCTTTTCCAATATTTCCAGTGTCTTCATAACGAATTCTACCTATTTTGGCTTGTTGTAGTGTTTTGGTAATACTTTTGGCCAAAGAGACGATTTCTGGATTATTTTTGGCCAAAGGTATAATCGCAACTTTAATGGGGGCTAATGATGGTTTTAATTTTAATACAGTTCTTTCTTTTCCATCATGTAAAGTTTCTTTATGATAAGCATCGACCAATAATGCCAAAATACCCCGATCAAGACCTGCTGAGGGCTCAATAACAAAAGGAATAATATTTTCACCAAGTGGTGTCAGTTTCATGGTGCTGTGCGGATTTTTCTTTACATTTGCTTGGATGGGGAAACTTGATTGAGATTTCGTATGTGAGCCAAGGTCATAATCTGTGCGGTTGGCAATGCCTTCCAATTCCTCAAGTCCGTGTGGAAATCGATAGAGTATATCAGTGGTGGCTTTAGAATAATGGGATAAATCTTCAGATTTTTGCTCTTCCAAAACCAAATTTTCAGATCGTATGCCTTGAGTCTTCCACCATTGTAACCGTTCAGCAACCCAATATTGGTGCCATTTGTCATCTTCACCTGGATGGACAAAAAACTCTAACTCCATCTGTTCAAACTCTCTCACTCTGAAAATAAAGTTTCTGGGGGTGATTTCATTTCTGAATGCTTTGCCAATTTGTGCGATACCAAAAGGTAATTTCCGGCTAGTACTATCAATTACCTGTTTGAAATTTGCAAAAATACTTTGTGCAGTTTCAGGGCGAAGATAGGCGATGTTTTCATTAGATTCTACAGGGCCGTGGTGTGTTTTAAACATTAAATTAAATTCACGACTGTCTGTAAGGTTTTTAGAACCGCAATGACTGCATTTATCTTTGATATGATCACTGCGCATACGCATTTTACAATCTTTGCAATCCACCATAGGATCTGTAAATGTGTCCATATGTCCAGATTGTTGTAATGCTAGGGGATGGGTTAAGATTGAACCATCTAAACCTTCTATATCATCTCTTTGGTAGACCATGTCTTCCCACCATGCATCTTTTAAATTCTTTTTAAGCTCAACTCCAAGTGGGCCATAATCATATAATCCTTGAAGACCACCATAGAGTTCAAAGCTTTGAAAGATAAAGCCACGGCGTTTGCATAAGCTGATAATCTCATCCATGCTGGTGGTTGTCTTTGACATAAGGTGCTCCTAGTAATTTGCTCAACAGTGTATGAGGATTTTAGTATTTTTGCAATATTGGAAGTGCCCCTGGGTTTTGATGATGTAAAATAATTAAGCTGGCTCTAAATTGCAGATATGCTCATCATTATAAGGCTAAAGTAAGCTTAGACATATTTCATTGTGGTGAAAAAACCCCTTCTGTGTGAGCTCAATTCGATCTTGGTAGATATTGATTAGTGATAGAGCCAATGCTTTTTGTAATGCATTTATTAAATCTTTTTGAGGTAATTGGGTTCTTTCTTCAAAATCAATAAAATATAAAGGTGATTTGGTTCTGAAGTGATTAATTATATATTCTATGATCAATTCACTTGGGTCAACAATTTCATCAGACTGCATTAGCTTTTTTAAATAAGCTTTAGGATGTTTGTGCTTAATTAGGCGGTGTATTGTTCCATTTTGTGTAATTTTACTGTGTGCGCCAGCACCGATGCCGATGTAGTCCCCAAAATGCCAATAGTTTAGGTTGTGTAAGGATGGCTGTCCTTTTGTCCAAGCAGAAATCTCATACTGTTGATATTGATGAGCGCCTAGAAGTTTATCACCTCTAATGTCAATTCCTTCTATTGTTTCAGTATCTGGTAAATTGGGTTTTTCATGATAAAATAACGTATTTTTTTCAATATTTAGTTGATACCAAGACAGATGTTCACAATCTGATTCTAAAAATATTTTTAAATCTTCAATTGCTTGATCAATGGTTTGATGTGGTAGGCCATACATAATGTCAACATTGATTCTTTTAAAACCAGATTGTTTGGCTATATGTATGGCTTGATGTGTGTCTTCATAACTGTGTAGCCGTCCAAGTTTGGTGAGCATATCTGGGTTAAATGATTGAGCGCCTATTGAGATTCTGTTGATACCAAGATCAAAATATTCTTGGTAGTGGGCATAATCTTGTGTGCCTGGGTTCGCTTCAATAGTGATTTCAATATCCAAGGATTGGTATTGTTTAAGTGCTGTAAATAGAGAAGACAGTGTTTTTCCATTCAATAAGCTTGGACTGCCGCCGCCTATGAAAATCGAGGTAAGTTTTCTTGATTCTAATAATGCTTTATGAGTGTGCAGATCTTCAATTAATCTGTCTACATATACATAAAAATCCGTATCTTCTTTCAGTGGGTGAGCATTGAAGTCACAATACGGACATTTTGTTAAGCACCAGGGTAGATGAATATATAAGCTAGTTGGAATCATTCAGTAAGGCAAATAGAAGAATATTATGTATTTTTTTATTAAATATACGGTATTTTTTAAGCTCAGCTTCACGGGTGAAGTTAAGCCGTGAGAGCAATTTTATAGAAGCTTGATTATGAGTAAGGGTAAAAGCCTCAATGCGGACAGCATTCATCTGATGAAAGCCAATATCAATTATTTTTAATAATGCTTGAGTCATAATACCTTTCCCCTGATAATCTGGGTGCAGTTCAAATGCAAGTTCTAAACGGCGGTGAAATTGACTCCAACTTTCAAAGCCAGCTGAGCCAACCAATTTTCCATCTGGGTTGCAAATGGCCCAATAAGCGCCATTATTTGAGCTGGATAAGCCTTGTAACTGGTTGATAATTCTTACCATGTCAAAAAGTGATTTGGGGACCAGTTGCTCAGGAATAAAGAGTTTTACTTCAGGATGGGTCAATAATGCCATATAGCTATCAGCATCAGTCATTTTCATGGCTCGAATAAAGAAACCCTCTTTATTAATGCTCATTTTTTCAAGTTGCATAACCATCCCATTTATTTAAGTGTGTTCGAATCTAGCATATCATCGATTTCTATTCATTAAAGCTTTTTAATCATACATTGGCAATCTAGATTGAACCAAAGCCCCTTTAGAAATAACTTTGCGTTTTAGATAGCCAAGATACGCAACCATAGCGCCATTATCAGTGCAAAACTCAAGCTTAGGAAAACTGACTTCGATGGGTAGCTGATTGAATTGCGATCGAATGTACTGGTTTGCGCTAACGCCCCCTGACACAATGAGGTGTGTGGCTTTGGTTTGATCAATGGCATGACTGATTTTATGGGTGAGCACTGCACAAATGCTATCTTGTAGGCTTTTGGCAATATTGGCTTTAATGTTGGGTGCATCTTGACGTTTTTCATAAGCCAATCTGGTGGCGGTTTTTAATCCACTAAAGCTCATCATTGCATTTTTTGAATGCATCATTGGTTTTGGCAGTAAGATGGTTTCAGTTGCTTTTAAGGCGAGCTCTTCGATAATTGGGCCACCTGGGTAGGTAAGCCCCATAATCTTTGCTGTTTTATCAAATGCCTCGCCAACAGCATCATCCAAGGTTTCTCCAATGAGCTCATACTGACCAAGCTTATGTGTATAAATGATTTGACTGTGTCCACCGGATATCAATAATGTTAAAAAAGGTTTATTGGGAAAATCTTGGTTGATAAAAGCAGATGCAATATGTGCTTCTAAATGATTGACGCCAATTAAGGGAATATTTAAGCCTTTGCTAAGACCAAGGGCATAGTTTGCACCCACTAAAAGTGCCCCGATAAGACCTGGACCTTTTGTATAAGCAATATAAGATAAATCAGATAAATTGATCTCATTTTTTTTGAGAAAAGATTCAGTGAGCGCATCAATTTTACTAAGATGTTCTCTTGAGGCCAGCTCAGGTACAACACCACCATAAGGTTGGTGAGTTTTAATTTGAGAATAGACAATGTGATCAACTAAGCCATCATCACCATAAAGACCAATAGCGGTCTCATCGCAGGATGTTTCAATGCCCAAAGTTAAATTACGTGTTTTGTAATTGCATGACATTTTCTTTGTGTCTCAGTATGATGATCAAGCAGGTGGCCAGTAAAAGGTATTTATGTGCAATTAGAGCATAAATAATAGATACAGTACATATTAGTATGCTAGCAATAGCTGGTTTTTGTTGCTTAACGAAAGTAAGCACCCAAATCATACCCAAAGTAGCAGCTAAGGGTGGATTTAAGGCGATTAAAGCACCGCCATAAGTTGCAATACCCTTGCCGCCATTAAACCGCATTAGTGGGCTAAAACAATGACCTAATACAGCAAAGAGCAATATTATATCCATTGCACCTAAAAGTTTAATGGCAGTATAACCTTTGGCTGCATCAAGCATTAGGGTGATGAATCCAGCAATTTTATGCTGCCTTGCGACATTACTGGCGCCAATATTTTTAGAGCCATATGTATTGGGTGGATTTAGCCCAAATCCTTGGCAAATAATTATGCCAAAGGGGAGGCTACCAATAAAAAAAGCCACTATTATTTTAATCGTTAGTAGTATCATTCTAAACTCCTGTGATGCTAATCTTAACATGCAGCCAGTTTAAGGTAAAGTGAGCAGTATTGTAAAATTTTATAAGTAGTTATGGGTGATCATACCTGAGTAGTAGGGTGCTTCAACGAGTTGTTCAGCCAATGCAGGGTAATTATTACTTAGGTATTCTTTGGCCTCATCGGTTTTGTATTCATGCGCAAAGGAAAAACCACCCGTTCGATAATTAAGGTCAATGGCGATGTCGCCAATGTAAGACACTGTTCCTTTTTTTGCGTAAAATCCACCATAGGGTAGCAGAAAAGTCTCTTTACTGTTGGTATCCATGACTGCTCGAACTTTTTGAGGGCTGAAATATATCGTATTACCAACTTCTAAGTGAATTTTGTTGAATGAGTAGTACCCTGGGTCAATGAGCATAACCAATATATTTTTTGAAAATATATGCTTATGAATATGGTAATCGTGCGTATAGTAATTGTTTTCATCCATAAGTGGGAAGTAGCTTCCATCATCATTTGCAAACTTAATCACTTCTAAAATAAGACCTTGTGTTAGGAGGCTGTAAGAAGCATCACCTTTAATGGACATAACAACAACAGCTTTTTCTTTAGAAAAATCTCTTGGTGTGAATCCATAGCTTTGATATGGTTGTCCGCAGCCACTTAAGGCAAGAAGGCTTAGTGCACTTAGAATGATTTTATACATGTTTAACTCTACTGTGGATACTCAATGCTATCTTAATTGTATAAATAGTACTAGTGAGCATTAGAGAGTTTCATTAAAGTCTTGTTTATTCATATGCATATTGATTTTAGATATGGGTGTGGTAGAATGGGTATAATAATTTTGAGAAAATGATGATAGTTTATTTTTTACTGGTAACTGTAGTATTGCCGCAGATCTCTGAGAGCATTTTCTCCCCCTGCTTACCGTTAATCGCTGATATTTTTTCTGAAAGCATGGCAATGTGTGAGCATGTATTTACAACTTATTTGATGGGTTACGCTATTGGTATGTTACTTTGGGGGACTTTATCCGATTATTTGGGTAGGATTAAAACCTTGAGATTTGGCCTTGGTGTGTATCTTCTGGGTGTGCTACTGTGTTATCACTCTTCCCAGCTGTCCCATCTTCTTGTCGCACGATTGGTACAAGGTATTGGCGGCAGCGCCTGTTCTGTTTTGGTCATGGCTATGTGCCGTGATTATTTCGAAAAAGAAAAAAGAGCTGGAATGTTGGCTAAGATAGGAATGGCTATATCCATAGGCCCAATGCTTGGACCGCTTATGGGTGCTTCTGTGTTATTGGTTTCACACTGGTACAATATTTACATTATTTTATTTATTTATGCATTGGTAATTATTACTTTTACCCATTATTTGCCTAAAGTAACAACACTGCCAGTATTTCCAGATAGGCAGGACTATTTTAGAATGTTAACCCATAGAAAAATATGGATGTATGCTATTTTAATTGGTCATGCTTGCGGTATTGGTTTTTCATTTCTTTCAGAGGCGCCGTTTTTCTATAAAGTTGTATTGGGCTTATCAGAGGCACAATTCTCTCTTTGCTTTATGTTAGTAGGTGTTGCTTGGTATTGCGGTGGTCAAATTTCATATCAGTTATTGCGCTACTACCCAATTGAGCGAGTGATGTTGCTCGGTATCATGGTTGCAATGATTTCATGTACCGGTTTTATTGCGGTGGTGAAATTGGCTTTATCAGATGGCAATATTGTATTACTTAGCCTAGGATTTGTTTTCATGATCATGACAGGACTTGGACTGGTTATTGGTAATGCAATTACATTGGCATTAGAACCATTTTCTAAATACTCTGGTATGGCCTCATCAATACTTGGATTTCTATATTACTCAGTGATTGCTTTGGTGGCAGCAGGAATGGCTGAATTTCATAATGGTACATTATTGGCCATGCCGTTATATTGGTTTAATGTCTTGATGGTATGTCTAATGGTGATTTTAAGCATACAACCAGAAAAAGAGTGGTTGTTGGGCACAGCAGATATTCAATAGAGTTGTTATATCTAGCAGTTATGCTATAGTCTTGCTAATGCGCCCGTAGCTCAACTGGATAGAGTACCTGGCTACGAACCAGGCGGTTGGAGGTTCGAGCCCTTCCGGGCGCGATTTATATCGTTGGCTGAGATGAATTTGTGGTAAACATACTCATTGCAGCTGGCATGAATTGTGTTTTAACTTCACCCACCAGCTGATCAAATTTACCAGGTTCAATACTATCACTGGCAAAAAATTCACATCTTTCACCAAGTATATAAGCTGCAATTGTGACTTTTAATCCAGTAATTGGGGTGGATGACAGTACTGGGTATAAATACCAGAAAGGTATAAGCTGCATCATTGGTGTAAATAGTGAAAGTAAAATGATACTCAGAATAATGCAATCTGTGGGTTCAGCTGACTTTGCTAATTGATAAATTTTTAATTTTGAGGATTGTAACTCAGTTATAAATTCAGACGGTTTCAATATAGAAAATTCAGAAAACATTAAAGTAATGATGCAAGGTGCTAATAAAAAGATAAAAGGAAATCCCCAATAAGAGGCTTCAGCCAATGAAAACATAGAGCACAGTATTAACAAGGGTATATGAAGGATTGACTCGGTTTGTTCATGCCCATAGCTCTGTGAGAGAATGATATAGGTCATGGTGAGGCTTAACAACGCCGGCATATGATAAAATGCAAAAATAATCAGTAGGTATTCGATTCCTTTAATTTTTATATAGCCAACATATTGCTCTAGATGGGATTTAATATGCAAGATAATCGATTTTAATGATTCTGGTTGAGGTGTGCTGATCAATTTGGGTAACTTATAAGCTAAGTATAAGCCAAACAAGTAGGTATGAGATAGAAAAAATAAGTTTGCAGAGGGCAGATAGTTTAACCAAATATTGCAAATGTAAAATAGTATAATTTGTACAACAATGCTATAGACAAAATGTGCACTAATTTTATCTGCATAACCAACAGTTGATTCGGTTTGTTTTTTTCCCACTTTTAACACTTAAGCTCCATTTTCTAAATAATTGTAATACTTATGTTGCCAATAATCTAGTGTGGTTTATTTGAAATGTCAATTTCCACTGATCCATTTATAGCCAGATGAGTTTGCAATAACATGGTGGATGGAATTTTTACTTTGGGTAAGTGTTTAACTAAGGTTGAGATAACAGGGTATGTGCCCACTTGTGTTAAAGATATGTACGCTGGTGAAAAGCTTAACATTAAAGCGGTGAGGTATATGTTCAAAGATTTATTATTCGAAGAAGATTTTGAGACGACAAAAAATGATAAAATATGTATGAATGGCAGTATATTTGAGCTTAAAAATATTGACATAACGCCACCTATCACTTCCATTATGCACAGTGGTATGATAAAAATTTCCGTATTTTCGCTGGATAAAAATTGTAATGTTGTCGAAATGCTTAATGCTTCCAATAAGGGTGATATTAGTAAAAATACTGGATGACCACCCATTATCAAAGTGAAAAAACAAAAACTGTTGAATAAATTAATATGTGGAAGTTGTGATCCAAGTATTGTGCTGGCTATAAGATAAAATATGACCATTGGGTAGTAAAATAAACTACGTATGGGCAAAAAAATCAGTATGCAGACAATGTTGAGCAGTAGTATAAATGCAGAAAGTGCGTTAATAGCCCCTCGGTTATAGGATAAAGTTCCTATAATGCTAGCATTAACTGCCAATAACCAAATTGTATATGGAATTGAGCACCCAAGGTTGAACACAAGGGCAATAGGCGCTGCTAAGCCAGCCAATAGGTGGTAGAAAGCCAAATAACCAATAATAGAAAAGCTAACTGCCCAGAGTATTCCAGCAACAGACATTAATACAAAAGTCACCTGTTCTTGATTTATTTTCATTGTTGTTCAACGGTTTGATTCTCAATTGTGCTACAGTTTTCAATTTTTATAAACCGCTTGGTAATTTTTTGAGAAGACACTTGAATAAGGCCAACATCATTATTGACCTGGTTGATGTGTTTTGCCAATTGATCCATTCGTTTTTCGAACCGTTGGAAATCTTCTGCTAAGTGCGATAAGTGTTCTTTGATGACATTAATTTGAGCTTTGGTTGCATGATCTTTTATAACGCCAAGGGCTGTATTTAAAACAGCCATTAAAGTTGTCGGTGAGGTGAGCCACACATTTTGTTTTTGTGCGTAGGCGATTAAATCAGGGTGCTTGGCATGAATGTGGGCAAAAATTGCCTCGGCAGGAATAAACATGATTGCACCATCCATTGTAAATCCCGGGATAATATATCGTTCGCTAATGTCATCAATGTGTTTTTTGATGTCTATTTTAAATTGTCCAAAAGCAATTTTTTTATCAAATTGCGTGAATTGTTTTTGATAATTCTCTAATGGAAATTTAGCATCAATAGCAATGTGGCCATGTGAGGGCATTAGTAGCAAGCAGTCCACCCGTTTTCCATTGGGTAGCGTTTCTTGTTTTTTGCAATATTTTTGAGGAATCATATTATCAATAAGCTGCTCTAATTGAACTTCCCCAAAACTACCTCGAGAGGATTTGTCGGTTAAGATACCTTTAAGGTCAGTGACATGTGATGTTAAGTTGGTGATTTTTTGCTGTGCTTGGTCAATTAATGATAGCCTTTTTATAACAGAGTGAAAAATTGCATTATTTTTCTCCAAACCTGCATTGAGTTTTTCATTCACTTCTTTTGAGATTTCTTGCAATCTTTTTTGTACGGTATTGGTTAAATGTTGGTAATTTGTTGTTGATTGATCATGATGGTGTTTCAGTGTTTGTAAAACAGTGTTTAAAATATCTGCTTTTAAGGCAGTTTGTTGTAGCTGCTGGTGGTTGTTCAGCTGATTAATTTTTTCTTCTAAAAGTGCTTTATGGTGAGATTTTAGCTCATCATAATTGGGCTCTTTTATCTTTGAAAGTTGCCAAATTATTAATATTGGAAGGCTGATTTGGACAATTGGGTAAAGATAATTAAGCATAGCGATGGCAAGCCAGTTTATCAATGTGGGGTGTTATCATGTTAGAAATTTCTTGATGGCCTTCAGTGGTTGGGTGTATACCATCACTTTCAACTAAGTTAGGGTCAGATGTAAATTCAGTCAATACCAGCTCAATGGAATGTTGATGGGCTATTCTCTCAAAAGTTGATTTCAGTAATTGACGGTATATGGTTCCATAATTGGGTGGAAGCTCAACCCCCAATAATATAATTTTTATTAAGTTTTTTTGAGAAAGTTCGATCATTTGGTTCAAATTTTTCTCAAGCTTGTGTAAGCTTTGTTTGCTCTTAATATCATTGCTGCCAAGCTCAATGGCGATTACCTTGGTTTTATGCTTTTTTAAAAAATATTCTAAAGATGTGTAGCCATCTAATGTCGTCGCATCATTCTTGCTTGCATTATAAATATTAACTGAACAAGATAATTTATCTTTTGTTAAATCAATCCAATTGTCAGTATTGTTTGGCAAGGGCATGCTAACATCATCGCCGATGATAAGGATGTCGAAGTTTTGTGCTTGGATGGTTGGACATATCAGTAAAAGTGCTGTGAATATGATGCGTTGTATTGTCATGGTAAATTTTAACCTCAGTCCATATATTGGTAACATTATGAGGCTGAATGTTCAAGTGATTGAATCAAAATATAAGATGCGTTAGGATAAGTTATGGAATGGATTCAAACTATACGAAAATGGCTGATTGATGGGATGTTGTTGAGTACATTTTCAGTTTTATGTTATGCGTTGGTGTTTGCGCCGAATGGTTTTATTTTATACTGGCAAGTATTGCGTTTAAGAGGTGCTCAGGCCGATCATTTGCAAATGCTTCGAGATGAGCAAGCATTAATTCATCTCAATAAGCAGTTGTTAGAGACAGATGATGAGTTTTTTGATAAGCAGGCACGAATAGTTTGGGGCTATGTGAAGTCAAAAGAAAGATTCTATTGGTATAAGGATATGGAGAGTGCAAATGAAATGGATGAATACGAATAAAGGCTATGGTGTTATATCAAGATTGCTACATATCATTGTAGCAATCTTGTTGATTGTTCAGCTATCAGTCGGTTTCTGGATGATTGGCCTACTGGGTGACTCAAAAGCATTGATCTACAGTTACCATAAGAGCTTTGGTTTGTTTATTTTAGCATTGGCATGGTGTCGTTTGGTTTGGCGGGTTATTAATCCAGTACCAAAGTTGAATACCTCTAATTTTAGTGGTTTGTTAGCAAGATCCATTCATTGTGTTTTCTATAGTTTGTTATTGGTCATTCCAATTAGTGGGTGGGTGATGTCGACAAAAGTAAGTTCACCACCTTATGTTCCATATCTTGGATACCTAGCTTTTCCATTGATCAAAGGTAAGTCTGTGTGTATTTTAGGTCATCCTTATGACTGGGCGATTATTTTTTCAAATATTCATGAATATACGGTTTATTTTTTGCTCATTTGTATTGTATTGCATACTATAATTGCCTATCGGCATGCTAAAATGAAAAATGAAATTTATAAACGAATGTTTTCAGATCAAACCTAGACACTTTGGCGGATGTATAATGGCTCAATATCATTGGGGTCAACAGAGTTTGGTTTACATGCTCTGTAATAATTAATCATGCTTTGAGCATTTATCTCTACAATAGTAGAGGGGGCAATATTACCATAGAGCATTTCTGAGTCCAGATTTGCAATATCAATTAGCTGTATGCCTTGAGATTTGGGGTAAGATTTATAATAGCATTGGTCTTTTCTAGCATCCAAAATAACAGAGAATTTTTCACGCTTAACTTGGTGTGCGATAAGATCAAAGCTACTGATGGGAACTATGGGGATTTTTTTTGCTCTAGCAAAGCCTTTTGCAAAGGCCAAAGAAGACCTTAGCCCGCTGAATCGGCCTGGTCCAATATTAACCAATATGACATGTATTTTAGAGGCATTAATATCATCCAATTGATCTGAAATAGAGATCTGTATATCTGACCAACTTTTATAGCAATCATCTGTTGCTAAGGAATACACCATTTGACTGGTATCTAGACTTAGAATCATAAGTTAAGTTATTTAAATAATAGTACTATAGTTAAAGTATTCTTATTTGTCATGTAGAAATCCATCAGTGCTTGATAACAGTTAAGCCATATCGGATCAAAGAAGATATTTGTAAAGCATATGTTATTTAATAACTTTATTTTAAAATATTGCCTTTTTTTTCTATTAATGGTAGGGTATGGGAGTATTATCTTTAATTAAAAATAAGTGAGGGACAGTTTAAGTGCGAAAAGAAGTCTATAATTTATTGCCAGAGTTTACCCCTCCGTTGCATCGTGAGTACTTGCAGCTCTCTGGAGAAGTAAATTCCCAGCTGACCATGCAAATGGTTTTAGACGACTTACCCCCGTATGTAAGACCTGATGTTCATGCTGATGAGGCTTTCACGCTGTATAGAAAATCGCATCTAATAGTAGCCCCCTGTATAATTGATTTTAAATCTTATTTCTCTAGAAATGAAATGTTATTATTGTCTTTGGGAAATGATCTTTCTATCGAAGCAATCGTTAAATGTTTGAAATTTCATCATGATGGTGCTCAAGAAGTTAATTTTTCAAAACTACACTTTTCAAAGCGAAGTTTTACACTGATAGGGCATCCCCGTCTTTCAATTTTTAATGTGTCTGATGTTTATAGTGAGTTTATTGATGATGTCCAAGCTGTGGTTCTTGACCCTGTTATGAAAGAGGACATGAGGTTTGAATATCTAAAGTATCAGGATTTTTTTAACTCGAGTGTTCATGTTGTAAAAACTAAGATGATATGGAGAGAGCTATTGGATCAGCGTCTCGATTTATTCCTAAAATCTTATAAGATTGGAAAGTTGTTTGATCATTTAAAGAGGAATAAAGAAATAGCACTAGAGAATTCTTTTTTTGAAAATATGCAAGAAGGGGATGCGTTCGATACAAAGATAGAAGCTTTGCACAAATCTTTATGTGAAATGATTCCCAAATCTGGTGAGTATTCTCGAGTTGGAAGGCAAGGGTTTAATAAAACGGATATGCTAAAAGATCAGTTGATGTCATTGATGCCTTTTTGGAGCATGAATGATAATGAGCCTCGCGCTTACGATGGTCCAATGAAATCTGCAAGCTTTTGGCAGATGATTAAGCTGATGTTTGGATATTACCATTATGAATATTATAAGATTTTTTTAAAAGAATCTAAGGAAGTGGTCGAAGATCATGGGGAAATTAAAAAAACTGATGAGTTTCATACTGTTGAGCTATTTTTAATGTGTTGGGGGGTCTTGTCCGTATCGGCTGTAATTTATTCAACATGGTTTTTGGGTTGGAGTGTTTCTTATTTATTCCTAATATATTTTTCTGTTGAAAGTAATTTAGATGTTCAGGAATCAGTGATCACATCATGTAATATGTCTAGATTGACAAGGAAGTACTCTGTTGTATGGGTTGGCTTTTCGATAATTGCTATATTGGTTCAAAATTTTTTTCTATCCTTTGAATATGTAAGCCGCCAAGTGTTTTCATTTTATTCAGATGATGGAAGTTATAGAGGTGGCTTGGCAATTATGATCCAACTGTTTGAATTCATTAATTTTTGTGGTCTTTTGTATTATCTGTATGTTGTTTCACACCCTCTTAATATATTGATTATTATGAATATTTGTTATTGTGGTTCTTTTCTCATGTTTGGTGTCCCTGTAGTGCTTAATTGTGTAGATAAAATGAGCGGATTGTTTCAATATGTGGGCGGGGGTTTTTGTAGCGCTTCACTCAACCCTAGCTTAGCAAAAGATATAGAACCTAAGGGAAAGATGGTGAATGAGGGGAATGATATTGAGGGGAGACATGAGCAAGACCCAGAACAGGCTATACACCTTTAGACGTTGTCCATATGCCATTGCAGCTAGATTGGCTTTGAAATTTGCAGATATAGCAGTAGAAATGATAGAGGTGGATTTGAAGAATAAACCTCTATCATTATATGATTGTTCTAAAAAAGCCACAGTGCCTGTTTTAGTGTTGCCAGACAAGGTCATTGATGAAAGTCGAGATATTGTTGATTGGGTGGTTGAAAATTCCCCCAGTGCTTTGGCTTGCTTGTCAGAAGTAAAGATTAAAACAGGAAATGATTGGCTAGAAAAATTAACCAAGGTGTTTATACCAGCTTTAAATCGATACAAGTATGCATCACGATATGATGCCGTTGATTTGTTGTTAGAAGAAAAAAAACTATTGTTATTTTTTTCATTATTAAATCAAGCATTGTCCGAAGATTGTTTGCTGTCATCTATGCCTTCTAAATTTGATATTATAATCTTTCCATTTATTCGGCAGGCAGATATTGCAAATTCAACTTGGCTTGAACAATATCCTAAGTTAAATATTTGGTTTCAAAATTGGACATCACACCCAGTTTTTATTACTGTGATGGAAAGATAAAATATCAGTGATATTTTCTATACAATATGAAATATTATTGCTAATATGTTTTTATTTTTGAGAGAGATAATTGAATCGTCATGTCGCTACACAATTTTTGTCTGTTTTTGCAGTGGGTTCAGCTGTAACTTGTTGGTATTTTTTTCCAAATAAAGGGTTATATGCCACAACTGTGGTTGAATGGGTATTATTTATATTGCAATCCATCATTGTGCCCAATGCTTTTTTAAGTTTGTTGACTGCAGTGTTATTACTGCCAGGCAGGCAGTTGAAATCAATGGCAAGTTGTTTTTTTAAAAGTATATTGTTACTTTGGTTTGTTGTGACCGCAACATTGTTTTCATTGTGGTATGTTTTTTCAAAAGCCAGTTTGCAAGCTTTAATGTGGCCAACTTTTACAGCAGATAAAATAGGGCTTGTGATATTGGTGCCGATTGCTATGGTGATGTCTGTCACTTTGGGTGTGGGTATTGTTTTAACCCCTTCATTGCACTTTTTGAAGCCCCGTATAGCATCACTACAGCAAAAAGTTTCATATTTATTTGAAAGTGTGTATCTACTGATTCCGATTATGGTGTTTTTTGTCACATTAGAGTTTTTACATTGTGCGGAACTGGATATGACGCAATTTGTTATGAAGTACTTCTTTTTATCATTGTCATATGTTTGTGTGATGAACTTATTTATCTTTCCGCTATTGTATCGTTATTTCATTGATGTGAGATTTTCTGATTATGTTTCATTGATATCACCTGTGGTGCTAATGGCATTCTTGGCGGGTGATAGTATTGCTGCTGTGCCGATGATTTCTCATGCTGCAGATCAATTTGGTCAAGAGGATAAATCAATTTCCAGAATTATAACCATGGTGGTTATTTGCTTTCCATGGATAGGGGAGTTGGCAAACTTAATTTTCCCTATCTATATTGCTATCTTGGAGCAGTATGATTTAAGCAGTGTGCTATCAATACTGTCAGTTGGGCCATTTTTTATGTTCACAGATCCCTATATTTCAATTCCAAGTTTATTAAGCGTTTTAAATTTCTCAGAAGCATATCAAGTAACTTATATGACCATCGCTTTGCTCACAGACCATATGTTTGAGGTCTGTGAGGCTATAGCAGCATTATTTGTTGTTATCCGATTAAAGATGTCACTCACTCAAAGTGATTCTGTATCAGATGGTTTAAAAGTCTCACCCCGTAGCCAGTAGCACCTTTAGGTGTGTAAGGGTTTGGGCTCTTTGCCCAAGTGACACCAGCAATATCAATGTGTATCCAAGGGGTGCTGTTCTCAATAAAGCGACCAATAAACTGTGCAGCCGTAATGGAACCCGCGCCACCTTTGCCAATGTTTTGCATATCAGCAATATCAGAATCAATATCCTTATTGTATTCAGAACCGATGGGGAGGCGCCAGACTCTTTCATTGGTTGCAAGACCTGATTGATAAAGCTTGGCGGACATTTCGTCATGATTTGAGAAAATTCCAGCATAGTGTCGACCAAGCGCAACAACCATTGCCCCTGTGAGGGTGGCTAAATCAATAATGGCTTTTGGTTTAAAATCTTGTTGAACATAGGTTAGTGCATCAGCCAGTACTAGGCGACCTTCGGCGTCTGTGTTCAGTACTTCAATGGTTTGGCCAGACATTGAGGTGACCACATCACCAGGATTTTGTGCATTACCATCTGGCATATTTTCAACCAAGCCAACAATTCCAAGAACATTGGCCTTTGCTTTGCGTTTGGCCAACGTGTACATTAGCCCTGTGACACAGCCAGCCCCGCCCATATCATATTTCATCTCATGCATATTTGCTGAAGGTTTAATAGAGATTCCGCCTGTATCAAAACAAACACCTTTGCCGACAATGGCAAGTGGTTGCTCATCGTTACCCTTCCAATGCATGGCAACTAAGAAAGGTGGTTTTCTAGAACCTTTTGCAACACCATGTAATGCAAACATTTTTCTTTTTAAAATTTCTTTTTCATCTAGGATGGTGATTTCTACACCCAATGGTTTTAATTTCTCTACTATTTGATCTTTGAAAGCCTCTGGTGTGAGAATGTTACTGGGTTCTGATACCAGGTCTCGCGTAAAGCAGACGCCTTGAGAAATTGCTAAAGCTTCATTATGCAATGATTCTAATGTTGTATTACCAAATATGGTAACGCTTTCAGGTGCTTTATTACTTGGCTTTGAGAAATAATGGTTAAAACGATATGCGCCAAGCTCAATTCCGATAAAAAAGTCTGTTAAATTATCTGATTTTGGTGGGATGATGATGGCATTTTTAAGATCATGTTTGGCAATTTCCGTAATGCATAGTCCACCTTTCTTTAAATCATTTTCATCAGATTTGATTAAAAGTAGTTGCCTCCCTTGATGTTGGTAAAGCAAAGTGCTTTTAAAATCAGGTATATCAAAGACTAAACCGGTGTTATCTTGAGTTTGTAATTGATTGCCTTCAACAAAGAGGCAGAGAACAGAGAAGTCATCCAATGACGTCGAAAAGGTGCTTTTCATAATGCAGTCCTTGTGAATAGTAGAATTAGACACTATAATAAAGGAATATCACAATGATATCAATGTTATATTTCGGCTTAAAATTATGAATCAATTAAATGATCTCAACAGAGATGAAGAACATAATAAAAACAACCGCTCCATTGTTTCTCGAGAAGCAATTTATGCGTGTTTAGAAAAACCAATGAATTATGAAGATCTGTTCCAAGCATTAGATGCGCCTTCTTGGTCGTATGATGCTGCATTAAAGCGGGTTAATGCTATGGTGCGTGACCATCAGTTGGCAGATGATGGTGAGATAATATCTCGCTTAGGGGAAAGTAAGCTGGTTAAAGCCAGAGCTTTTATGGACAAAGCCAATCAGTTACACGTTAAAATAGATGGTGTTGATATCATCTTAACAGAACGTCATGCTCAGGGTGTCTTCTCAGGTGATGAGTTGCTATTAAGAGTGCCTCAACCAGTCAAGCCAGATTCTATTGCTGTAATGATTAAGATTCATGAAATCAACAAAAATCATATTGTGTGTTTTGTGAAAGAACAAAGGGGTAAAATTAGATTGATGTCCTTTGACAATAAGCTAAAGCAACATCTGGTTTTTAATGAGCCGGCAAACGTAGATGCCGACTCGGTAATAACGGTTACACGTGTTGAAAAACAAAGTTCAAAACGTTTTTTAAATGTTAAGTTGGGAAAAGTTCTTGGTACAGTTGATACGCCAGGTATTGAAAGAGTCATTGCAAGACATTTGTTTAAACTGTCACCACCATGGCCAGAGGTCTCTGTAGATGGTGCAACTCAATCTGATATCGATGCACAATTGTCAAAGCGAACCTCTTGGGTAGACATTCCTCTGGTGACCATTGATGGGTCGGATGCTAAGGATTATGATGATGCTGTAGCGGTTGAGAAAACGGATCAGGGTTATCGATTATATGTTGCTATTGCTGATGTTGCTCATTATGTGTCGCAAGATTCAGAGTTGGATAAAGAAGCTCGGAAACGAGGAAATTCAGTCTATTTTCCAGGTCATGTTATCCCAATGCTTCCTGAGATTTTATCCAATGATATTTGTTCTTTGGTACCAGAGAAAAATAGGTTAGCACTAGGGTTGTGTGCAGATTTTGATCACAATGGAAATCGCACCAATCTAAGTATTGATCGAGTGGTGATTCGTTCACATAGTCGCTTGATTTATGAAGATGTTGATTCGATGCTGTCCGGTGATTTGCCAACCCCTGAGTTTTGGAAATCAAAATTAGAGGCTTTAGACGCATTAAGTAAAGTGCTGCGAGCACGGCGTGTGAAAGAAGGTACGATTTTATTGAGTAGTGTTGAGACAAACTTTATTTTTGATGATCAGGGGATTATTTCTGACCTACAAACCAAAGAGCGTGGTTGGTCCAATCAAATGATTGAAGAATGTATGTTGGCTGCAAATATGGCTGTGGGCTATCATTTGAATGAAATCAATATACCCATTATTTATCGAAATCATCATGAGCCTACTGCTGAAAAGGTTGCTCAATTTCAGGATTATCTAAAATCATTACAGATTGATTTGCCGTCTCAGCCAAGTCCAAAAGATCTTCAAGATGCATTGGATGCTTGTAAAAATAGACCAGATTACAAATCTGTTGAGATGATGGTATTAAGAACATTGTCGCAAGCTTATTACGGCGCTGAAGAGGTAGGGCATTATGCTTTATCCACACGTTTTTACACTCATTTTACCTCTCCCATACGTCGTTATGTGGATTTAACGGTGCACCGTCAAATACATGCTTGGCTGGATAAAAAATCGATAGAGATGGATTTGGATAAAATAGCAGAATCTTGTAGTGGTTTAGAGAGAAAGGCAGATGAAGCCTCTTGGTTTTCACATGCCTGGTTGAAAGCCAAGTGGATGAAACCAAATGTTGGTGAAACCTATTTGGCGAAAGTGAGCAGTGTGACTCACTTTGGTTTGTTTGTAACGATTGAAGGACTGCCAATTGAGGGGTTGATACATATATCGAACTTAGGCAATGAGTATTTTGTGCACAATAGTGAATTTTTAACCCTTGAGGGTAAATCTAGTGGTATGATATATACTATGGGTCAATCGCTACAAGTGAGGCTGAAGTCAGTTAATGTTTTGGCTTTGCAAATTGATTTTGAAGCTGTCTATTGATTCTTTGTAACTGGGTCTGATACACTGATAGCGCGATAGATTACGGATGTTTTATGAAGGGTAACCAATGGCCGCATGTTTTTAGCACCTGGTTGAACACCATCAATGTGTCAGATATTTCTTTAAGTGAGGATGTCTTGCCTGTTTCAGAGATTGATTTTTCAGGTTTAAATTATGCCTCAAAGGAAGATCAAAGGGTTTTAATCAATCGGGTTGTTCACAATATTCTACATTATGCTTGTTGGCAGGGTTCAGTGGAAAAAATGAAAGCTTTTCTTCTAGACATGGGTAGGCTCAGTACGGAAGAAATAACGCGATTTAGACTAGAGGAAAAGATTGTTACTGTTCATGATGTATATGTCGATTATGTGAACAGTGTTTCTGAAAGTTTGGTCTTAGCAAATATGTTTATTGGGCATATTTTTTCATCAAGGCCAGATTATCTACTTAATATTGCTGAAGATATATATCCTAGCTTAATAAAGATTAATGAAAAAATAGTCGGTGTTCTTGAAAGAAATAAGATTCTTGGGGCATCAGCAAAAGGTAAGAGTTCGAAAATAAAAAAAGTAATGCAGCCCATGATTGCAGCTTTGGAATCTGTATCCACAATGATTGGCCCAATTTCAAATGAAGCCCCGAATGCTTTAGAAAAAATAGGTGCATTTAAAGATCGAATTGCTGAGAGTAAGGACTTAGCTGTTGCTGATATTAATGGCCTTTTGAACAATAGGGATTTTGAGAAAAAATGGGATGATTGCTGTTCTAAGATCAATGATTTCTATATCGCTGGTAAGCTTGAGATCAGACGTTTACAAACTGAAGTAATTGGGAGTCACGACCATCAAGATAATGAAGTAGTACTTCGTTTAATGATGATTAATGAGGCCAATAAGTGTGCAAATAAAATTAAGATATCTTTTATTGATGAGCTTGTTTGGTGGTTAAGCATGATAGTATTGTTGTCTGCTATTGGTTGTTTGGTGTATTTTGCACTTGAGTTGCATATAAAGCCATTACATTTAATCTTTGCGCTTTCTGTTGTGGTTGTGGCAGTTGCTGGGTTATTTGTGCGAAACTTTATACAGCAACGTGATATTAAGGCAGCATACTTACAACAAAACCTATCCAGAGATAGTCAAGATCTCAATGTTGCCACCACCATTTCAATGAGTGAGATACCGGTTTCTGAAACAAACCCTGGGGTGACTGCTACTCTCCACTTCTAATTTATTGTAAATATTCTTGATAAGGTTGTAAAATATAACATTTTTTGCTTTTTTTATGTAGATGTGCTATAATGTAACATCAAACTATAAAAGTTTTAGGTGGAAAATGAAAAAAATAAATTACGAAAAAATTGGTCGTTCAATTGCTTGCGAAACATTAAAAGGAAAATTTTCATTTTCTGCAGGTGCTAAGATTGCTTTTGAATCTGCATCTCAGTATGTGATGTCTTCTATAGCGGCATTTGCTCATCAGCATGCTACGCAATGTATCTCTAAAGAGATAAAAGACTATGCATCTGAGCATGGGATAGAGTCTATATCAGATGTTATGCACTATGGAGAAGATGAGGGTGAGGCAAAATATGGCAAAAACGTCGAAAAAATTCGTCAAATGCTAAAAAATCAGGCAGAAAAAGAAGCTACCTTAAAAGATATTGAATTAAAAAAGCTTAAAGATACAAATGGCTTGAAAGCCAGTTATGATAAGATAAATAAGAGCCTTGTGAAAAAATTGGGGCCAATTTCTTTGGAGATGGAAAAAGCAAAACTGTTCATGGTGGTTAGTGGATTTTTAGATGAATACTGTAGTGGTGCTAAAATAGCGCTTGATAGTAGTGTTCGTGATGAATTTAGAGCTAAATTTATGGAAGATAAAATTAGTTTCGAGGATATTGCCCAATTGAGTGGGTCACTTGAATTAACAGCTCAGACCAGTGCAAATTTATACACAGCAGTTGTGAATCTTTTTTCTGACAAGCTTCTTGTGCTTGGTGTTAAATATCAGTTTGGATTGGATGACTCACATTTTGAATTGTTAAGATTGCTTCAACCAATTGCAAATGAACACTTCAATAGTTTTATTTATGTCGTATTGCAACAGCTAAAGTTAAATGAAATTCCATTATTAGAGCTATCAAAAAGAGTAGAGTCGGGTGATCTTGATATTAAGTTGAGCGCAATTGATGTGCTAAATATTGTATCTGATCTGCCAAAAGAATTATCAAGTAGAGATATTGTTTCTCTATTAGAGTCAGACTTTATTAAAAAGTTATTACCAGGTCATGCAGGGCTAACTGGATATCATGCGATTATGCATATTTTAGAGACAATTGGCTCTAGTGGTGGTAGTTCTAAAGACAAAATTTCAGCGGGCATAGATCATCTTAGGTCTATTGGTAAAGAAGAGATTGCTGCTATAGCTTTGATTGAATCAGCGCTTAAGGCTGAGAAGTTTGATGTTGATCATTTACCTCAAGTTTACACTGCTGCTAAAAGATTAGAGACAGTATCATCAACAATAATGAAATTATTTACAGGAACGTTTGGTGATTTAGGTTCATCATATACAGATAAGCTATCAAATATATTAAGTATCGAGAAGGAAATTGGCGAGCAAACAGTTGAAGATATTATTTTCATTTCTAAACTTTATGCCGATAAACCGAGTGAAGATGAATTTTTTGATGCATTGGATGATGAAGTTGATGAGCAACAGACTGAAGATGAATCATTTGTTAGTAAGTCTGCTCAAGATATAGATTTTGAACGTGAAATTGAAGTATTGAAACGTATCCGTGATATGTCAGGTGCTCAGGCTAAGGTAATCACGAATCTTGGTTTACTAGATGCTCAATTATTGACGAGTATTCGAGGAATTCCAGATCAAGTTTTTAATATAATGCATGATCTTGTTAAAGATTCTATAAAGCTGTCTACTCAGGATGATCAGGTTTCTATAGTCTTAAGTATGATTAAAAATCTGAATACTTTAGATGCTCCAAGTATTGGTGCTGTAAAAAAATTAATAATCAAACTTGCAGGTGATGAAGTTGATCTGAAAGTTGATCAGGCATTTACATGGGCTGAGAAAATCAGTGGTATTACAGATGAGATGTATGTCATTATGAAAGATGTTGTTACAGATGTAATGGTTTTGTCTAAAAGTGAGGATCCATTACAATCAACTTTGGGCATAATTAACAATCTATCTCGACTTTCTCCTGAGCACGTAGGTGTTGCTAAAGACATTATCTGTTTATCTGTGGGTGAGGCGCAAATAGAGCGCTTTAATGCGATGGTTGCTTGGGCTTTAAGCGAAAGTGATGATGTGGTAAAAACTGCTTTGGATGCGGTTAAAGAGCTATCTAAGCTATCTCCTGATCAAAGATATGCGGCCAAAGAAATTATCCGGTCATTGTGGGGTGGGGCGCAAATAGAAAACGTTAACACTGTATTTGCTTTGGCTGATCAAATCGATGGTATTACAGATGAGATGTATGAAACCATAAAAGGTGTTGTTATAGATGCAATGGCGTTGCGTGAAAGTGATGATCCGGTAGAATCTACCTTGGATATAATTAAAAAACTATCTCGACTGTCTACTGATGAAAGAGAAGTTGCAAGAAAAATTATTCGCTTATCTGCCGAGGATCAAGTTGATAACTTTGATATGGTGCTTGGTTGGGCTGATCAAATTAATGGTATTTCAGATGATATGTATGACACCATAAAAGATGTTGTTACAGATGCAATGGCTTTAGCTGGAAGCGATGATCCAGTGCTATCCACCTTAGGCGTTATTCAAAAAATATCTGGGCTTTCTCCCGAGAATAAAAATGTTGTAAAAAATATTGTCATTTTCTCTTCAGAAGAGGCTCAAGGAGAAAACATTGATGCTATGTTTGCTTTGGCTGATAAAATCAGTGCTATTTCAGATGAATTATATGGTAAATTGTCAGGTATCACAACTGATATTAAAGGACTATGCAGTAACCAAGGGGTTAATGTATTACAAAGAACCTTACGGATAATAAATGAGATAAATGCTCTTAGCTCTGATGAAAAAGAGGTATGTAGAAGTCTTGTTGCGTTAGCCGGTGATGAATTTTCAGATAAGTGTAATAATTTTTTTGATTATGCATCATTGTGTGATGAGGATAAGGTGGGCTTAGAGCAGTTAGAAGAAGTATTGCGTAAAGTGACAGATACTGGTCAGGGTATTGTTGATTTAACACTTGGTAATGCGACGAAATATAGATTTCATCTACCTACAGGTGCTATTAGAGAGCTTTTTAATGCAAATGTTGCAATTAATGCTGCTAAAACAGTGTTTATGTCACTGACAATTGCTTCTATCACACTGGCATTTTTGTTACCAGTTTATTTACCTTTTGCCATTGCTGTAATAGCAGGTGCAGCTGTTCATTTACTTGGCATATTCTCTTATAAATTATACAAATTAAGCACCTCAAACAATAATCTTGTTAGCTTTAGGGAAGAAATTAATAAGTGTGAAACTTCCAATGATGCTGTTCGGTTTTTGACAGTCTTAATGAAAGGTGATCTAGAAGATAACAATCCGAATGAACCAATGGTAAAAGCTGCAAAGTTGCTTTCAAATGTAGAACCTACAATTTTTACTGGGGTTGTAACAGGTGCTCTTTCAGATGCAATAGATTCGGTGTCAAAATCATCAGGTCCAGTTTAAATCTGCTTATATCGCATCATAGTATGTTAAGTTGGTATCATTTAGGTAATGATGTGTCAGTTTTGCATCAAGCTTAGATTTGATACCACTTTTCAGTATAAATATACTAGAGCAGAATAGAAGAATGATATCTTGTATGGAAGACAGATAGCCAATACCACCATAGTTCCCAAGATAACTTGTGATGAGAATGGATAGCATGAGTGGAATTAGCCAGATGGCATGAGATATCTCTTTAAAACCAACCTTAGTGCAATAGATGGAAAAGCCAACCAATATACTGATACATAAAGGTGCGACGGTATCAAATCCAGACCAATAAACGAGAAGTAGGCAAATAAATAGCGACAGTTGACAGCATAGGTATACCATTGGAAGTTTAAATGGGCGTTTGATGTTGGGTAGGGTTTCTCTTAAAACGATCAAAGATACTGGGCCAATGGCGTAGGCAAAAATGATGGCGACAGATTGAAATTTCACCAAGGCAACCCAATCATTGAATGGGATCAAAAGTATTAACCCAACAATTGCATTGATGTATAGTGCGTTTTGTGGAACCCCTTCCTTATTTAGTTTCGAAAAGAAATTGGGTAAGAAACCATTCTGACTCATGGCCAGTAGTAATCGAGAGGTGGTTGCTGTATAGACAAGGCCTGCACCAGCCGGTGCAATGGCTGCATCAATATAAACGATGGTTGCAAGCCAATGTATGCCAAGTGCAATAGCAAGGCCTGCAAAAGGGCCAGAATCATGAGGGAAGCTTAGCATGTTCCAACCATTGCTTAACATGCTCTGGTCAACTGCACCAACAAACACAGATTGCATAACCACATAGAATATCATGCAATATAGAATAGAGCCAATACAGGCAATGGGAATGGCTTTTTGTGGATTTTTAACTTCAGCAGCCAAGGAAGTGGCTTCTCGAAAACCAATGTAAGAAAACACAACGGTGGTGGACAGTGCTGAAAATACACCCTCTATTCCAAAAGGCATAAAAGGTTCAGTAAAGTTTTCAGGGGAAAAACGATGATAATATAGAGTAATAAGAACAAATATTGGCACAAATATCTTCCAAATGGTTAGTATATTATTGTATCGAATCATCGCTTTAATGCCCTGAGTGTTAATCCAAGTGAGTGTGAAAACGATTAAACTAGCAATGAGTAGGCCATAGTTGGTTAATATAACAGTGTTACCTGATTTGTATGTAAGGCCTTCAAAAAATCGAGAAGTATATTGAATGATGGCTTGAGCTTCTGTTGGTGCAACGGCAACACAGGATAGCCAGGCTAAGAAACTAATAATAAAACTGACACAAGAGCCGTGGCTAAATTGACCATATCGAGCAATGCCGCCTGCGACAGGGAAAGCTGTGGAAAGTTCGGCGAATGTAACTGCAATAAAACAAATTAGGATACCGCCTATCAGCCAGCTGAGTATAGCAGCAGGGCCTGCAATTTTGGCTGCAACAACAGAACTGAGTAACCAACCAGAACCAATCATGCAGCTAAGTGATGTAAATAAAAGGCCAATTGCACTAATTTCTTTTTTCAAACCCGACATAGAATGCTCATTTTAGTAGTGTGTTAATCTACCACTAGATGGTTTCATTTTCAATTGTTTCCATCTAAATTACCAGTCACACTTAAAGTGCTTAATTGGTTAATGATTATGTTGTTGTTGGCTAAAAATGTATCAAATGCATCCTTTACATCTAATGGTTGGTGAGTTAATCCGTATTTATGGTGGGGTTGGAGTAAATCCACAGTTTTAAAGGCTTTATCTGATTCTACTTCATCTGCTATGATGATAATAAGACAAGAGAAAATATTTTATCTTTCAGATGCAAAATTTTTACTATATGGTTTGCGTGTTCGTGATCAAATTCAGTATTATAAGGCTGTATTGAATGAAAACATATCGATATACCTTCTTTGAAATGCTTGCTTGACAAAAGAATTCAAAATTTAAGCATGCCTGAATCACAACAATTCCACCTTGCCCAATTGTACTATGTCAGATCTGAAGTTTGGTTGCTAGATGAGCCTTGCTCTAATTTGGATGCAGAATCTATAAAAAAACTAAAACAATATCACAGCATTTGGCTAAAAATGGAGGTGTAATTTGTGCTTGTTCTAGAAATTGGTTCAATGCAGATCGAACAATCGAGTTGATAGAGGGGAAGAAATGAGTACAATCAGTACACTAAGATATAACAGAGGGAATATTGAAGGTTAGGCTGGAGTTAAAACGTTTTTTCGCAAATATTTGGTTTTTGATGGCTTTTTTCTTCAATGTGTTTTTAATCGTTGCTTTTATAAATCTATTTGTGGACATCAAGTCAAATGATTTATGGGGTATGGTGCCATTTTTGTCAATATATTCTGGCTGTGTTTATCGCAATTATTTACAGGATAATGTGGTGAGCTTTATTTTTCTTTATTCTAAAGATTCTATTTATACATTAAGAATTATGTTTGTTATTCTGAGTATCTGTTTAAATTTACCCTTAGCAATTATGGTGGCTAAATTCACCCATCAAAATGCTTGGATGGTATATTGGTTTGTTTTTGATATTTTAGGCTTTATTTTTCACTGTATTTATACAGTCACCAGTCGATTAATTGGATCTAGTGTCGGTTATTTGTTAATGATACCCATTGGCTACCCATGGGTGATTTTTGGGATGCTGGCAACTGATCAATGTTATATCAGTTTTAAATTAATTTGGAGTTTTTGGGTAATGCTCTCTATAGTTGGTGTCTATTTGTACATTTTTTGTTTAGAGATGAGCTCAAGGCCACATTGAGCCTGTTGATTATAGGGGTTAATGGTGATATATTCTGTATGTTTAGGCGCGTAGCTCAGTGGTAGAGCACCACCTTGACATGGTGGTGGTCGGTGGTTCGATCCCGCTCGCGCCTAGGTAAACCTAAAAAAAAGAGTCGTATATGGTTGAAGCAACATTGATTGAACGCTTAAAAGCTAAATATTCGAGCAGTGCTAAAAAAGCAATAGCAGTAAAATGTAATGGGGTCATTGTTGATCTAACAAGAACAATGTCTGGTGATGTTGAGCCTATTTATGCGGATTCAGAAGAAGGCTTAGAAATTATTCGTCATTCTACCGCGCACATTTTAGCCATGGCGGTTAAAACACTCTACCCTAAAGTTCAGATTACCATTGGTCCAGTTATTGATGAGGGCTATTATTATGATTTCTTTTTTCCAGATAATCATAAGTTATCTATAGAAGATTTTCCCGCTATTGAAAAACAGATGCAAAAAATTGTAAAGCAAAATTTACCCGTTAAACGAGAAGAGATGGAAAGGGATGCTGCGATTGCTTATTTTGAATCTATCGGCGAGGAGTATAAGTCAAAAATTATACAAGATATTCCAAAAGGCGAAATATTAAGTATATATGATCAAGGTGGTTTTAAAGATTTATGTCGAGGCCCACACGTTAGTTCTACAGGTAAATTGGGTGCTTTTAAGCTTCTTAAGCTTGCTGGTGCTTATTGGCGTGGCGATTCTAATAATCCAATGTTGCAGCGCATTTATGGCACAGCATGGGCAAACAAAGAGGATTTGGCGAAACATTTGGTACAGCTTGAGGAAAGAGAAAAAAGAAATCATAAGCGAATTGCAGAGAAAATGGATTTATTCCATTTTCAACCAGAAGCGCCTGGTATGGTTTTTTGGCACCCAAGAGGATGGGCTGTTTATCAAAATATGATTGATTTTGTTCGCAATCTTATTAAAGATAATTATCAAGAGGTCAATACACCGATATTAATTGATTGTTCTCTATGGAAGCGTTCAGGTCATTGGGATAAGTTCCAAGACAATATGTTTGCCGTTGAATCTGATAAGCGGAATTATGCAATTAAGCCAATGAATTGCCCAGGTCATATACAAGTTTTTAATGATAATTTGAAAAGTTATCGCGATTTGCCGCTAAGGTTTGCAGAGTTTGGTGTCTGCCATCGTTATGAGCCCTCTGGTACATTACAAGGTTTAATGCGTTTGCGCTCTTTTGTGCAAGATGATGGCCATATATTTTGTACTGAAGAGCAGATTGAGTCTGAGGTCTGTGCGTTTATTGACCAAGCGATGGAAATTTACAAACACTTTGGTTTTAATGAAATTAAGATATGTCTATCGACTCGACCAGAAAAAAGAGTGGGATCCGATGAAGTTTGGGATCATGCTGAAAATATTTTAAAAGGTATTTTAGGAAAAAGTGATCTCGCTTGGAGTATATTGGATGGCGAGGGCGCTTTTTATGGTCCAAAGCTAGAATTCAATTTACAGGATTCTATGGGAAGAACCTGGCAATGTGGTACAATCCAGCTTGATTTTTCAATGCCTGATCGCTTGGATGCTCGATATATTACAGAGGCTGGTAAAAAAGCAGTACCGGTTATGTTGCATCGAGCCATGCTTGGCTCGATAGAACGTTTTCTTGCCATCCTGATTGAAAATACCGATGGTTGGCTGCCACTTTGGTTAACCCCTGTGCAAGTGGTTGTATCGGGTATTAGTGACAAACATTTAGAGTACGCTCAGTTGGTGGAGAAAACATTATCTGAAGCAGGAATACGATCTCAATTGGATCAACGCGGTGAAAAAATTGGGTATAAAATTAGAGAGCATACTAAGGCAAAAGTGCCTTATATGGTAATCGTTGGTGATAAGGAAGTTGAGAGTCAGCAAATTAATGTAAGAAGTGCCAAAGGGGATCAGCAAGAGGCGATTTCAGTAGAGGCATTCATTTCTTTTATAAAACGAGGTGGTAAATAAAATATGGCTAGTAAATTTAGAGTGGATAGGCAGATTCGTGCCAAAGAGGTTCGATATATTGATCATGAGGGTAAGCAACATGGTATTTTAGATACTTATGATGCAATTTCACATGCGCAAAGTGTTGGATTATCATTGGTTGAAGTTGACCCCAATGCCAGTCCTCCGGTATGTAAAGCATTGGATTATAGTCGCTTTCAGTATGAAAAGAAGAAAAAGTCAAAATCAACCACTGGTGTGGCGAAAAAGGACAAAGAGGTGAAGATTAATACTTCAACTGGGGAAAATGACTATCAGGTGAAGATTAGAAAAGTGATTTCTCTTTTAGAAATTGGTCATCGAGTTAAAGTAACCGTGCGTTTTCGCTTTAGAAGAGGGCAGCATCAGATAATTGAAAGCCCAGAAATCATCCAAAGAATATTAGATGATTTGAAAGAGCATGGTAAGGCAGAAGCTGAACCTAAGATAGATGTTCGTCAAGCAACGGTTTACTTCTTAAAAAAGAAATAACTCTATCCTTGAAACCTTAAAAAACTATTATAGTTAGTATAAATAAAATGAAAAAGATCATTGAAGGTGAAATAACATCCTTAAAAAACATTAGTAAGTGATGTTCTGGTTAAAAATTTAAGTTGACATGTAGATAATCTGATCTTTTTCTGATGATATGTATGCTTTTTTCACAGGTGGTGATGTCAAAAGGATTGTGATTTATAGTGAAGACTTGTTATCAATTTCAACAATAATAGAAAAAAACAATGGGTGATTGTTTCTATTTAACAAGGCTGTCTAAGAGTATCTGATTGCAATGAAGAGAAATCGAGCTATAGCTTTTTCTAAAGAAAACTATGGTCATGAGTTTTATGTAAATCAATTACAGTAAAAACCTGTTGTAAATTGATATAACCAATTAATGCTGAATCATTTTTCAAAACTTTTTAAGTGTTATAGATGCTCGGCCTAGGAGTAATCTAATATTTTCATATACTTATAAGGATATGGTGAATTTTTCTGTTTTTTTTAGTGTGCTTGCTATAATACATGGTGTGAAAACTAAAAATGAAAGGATTAAATGCTTCGGTGCTTTTAACTATTTGTGTTTTAATGTAAATAATGATATTATAGAAAAAATTTATTGGGAGATTATGAATGAATATTGTAGAAAAAGTAAGAAAAGAGTATGAGAAGAGTGATAATCAAACTGGTTTTGGTAATTTATTTTACCATGAGTTGAAAAGGTGTGCTGAGTTTGCACCGATTCCAGAAAAAGAAATTAACTATCTTATGGAAATTCTTAAGAATGATGCTGGCTTATTTATTTTATTGGCTGGTGATCATGCTAAGTATGGGGATAAAATTATTTGTAAACAGACAAAAAAATCAATAGCTACCATAATCAAAGCAAAGGCAACTCAAGACTGGAAGTATGCTTGGGAGTTGGCTAAGAATAAAGAAATTAGGAGTAGACCTGTATTTAAAGAGTATTTTAATTGTTATATTAGCTGGATCTGCAAACTTCCATCTGCTGATTCTATACCGATTAAAAAAGAATTATTTAAGTCAGATGAAGAGTTTCAATCATTCATTCATTTTTTTAAAGATGAATTAAAAGATATAAAAGTTGATATGGCTATGCCAGAAGCTGTACCTGTACCTGTAGATTCAGATTCAGATTCAGATGAAGAGAGCATTGCAGAAGTTCCGAATGAGGGTGAGAATCCAGTAGAAGCTGAGTCAAAAACTCACTTTGGTTGGATGGCTCTTGGCTTAGTGCTATTAGGATTGGCTATTATTTCAATACCATTTGTAGCCATTCAGGTGCTATATGCTAATCTTGTTTGCGGCGTTGCTGGTGCAGGTAGTATTGCTTACTCTAAAACATTTCTTTCTTCTAGCGATTTAGGTGCCGACAAGAGAACTGTAGATGGCGCAAACCCTGATGTTAGATTTACAGGTGGATACGGTAATGAGAGTCAAAAAGTTTTAGGTGGTATTTATTCTAATAAAGATCATGAGGCCTAAAGTAGGTTATCCCGCGTGTCATTTAAGCGAGATGACTGCTGAATTTATTTATGTGTTACTTGCATATAAATGTTATAATTATCTTATCTAAAGGAGCTTGAGTTATGAAAATAATAGACACTGCAAAAAACAACATGGTGCTTGTCCGAAGGTTAAATTCACATCTTAGCAAGGAGGAAAATTTCATAGTTCCCAAAGCGTATTACGATAGGTTTGTGAGTGAAGTTGCGTGTTATTTTAATGGATTTAGGTTATTAACAGGCGATTACGCTGATGTGATTTTAACTGAAGAAAGTGTAACAATTAAGTCTTTAATTCTGGATAAGGCAGAGAGTAGTTATGACTATCTGATGAAATTGTTGCATGATGAAAGCATGAATCAAGAACTGGTCGATATTGGAATTGTAGCAAGAATTGTGGGGAAACTTACGATACCAGATAATTCTGAACAGTTTGATTTGGAATATTGTAAAAAATATTTTAATGGTCTGTATCGTTTTAATATTTTTTTGAAAAGGTTTGAAGATGCTTTAGATCTTACAGATGATCTGGTCAGTGAAATAAGTAATGCTCTGGCTTGTGAAGATTCTCTGTATAAAGATCTTGAAAATGGGCGTGTAGCAAGCTTTTTAGCGTTAAGTGTAGAAGATGAAGATGAATTTGGTGCAGTTTTTAACGCCTATGAAGGTAAGTTTTTAGATGCTGCCAATAAGTTTTATTTATCTTCGGGTAATATTAATATATTCATAGTCATTGCTGCATGTGTTGCTCCTGAAAAGAGAGAAGTATTATTAGAATGTTTGAAAAATACTTATGAAATACAAGTTGAATCATTTCTCGATAGTGAAATCTATAAAGCAGATAAATCACAATTGTCAGGTATATTACCCGATGTGTTACCATCTATAATCCAATTGAGTCCAGAGGATCTTGGTATTATAAGGAGCAATCTGGAGCGTGGAGTTGTTAGAAATTTTTATGAAATGATAAATCATGGTAGAAATTATGATGAAATTTTTAGTGTACACAAGAATAATTTTTTAGATGCTGCTTATGAGTTTTATAAATTTTCCGCTAATCACCATATATTTAGGTTTATTATTGCTTGTGTTCCTATTGCTGACCAAGAAAATTTATCTCGTTATATTGAGAATAGATACCCTGACACAAATGCTTATCCAATTGTTTTCGCAAGAAATCATGAAGGTGGCTTATTGATGTCAGATAAGTCGCTATTAGCGGCTGCATTGCCAGATGGAAAACTTTTTGATGAATTATATGATGAAGTAAAGGAACTAGATGGAGATATTTACTACAGGATGGATAGTAGTGTTGCTGGTTATGAAACTGCGCCAAGTTTTGCAACAGACATCACAGATTATATTCAAGCATCACCAGTTACATCGCAGGAAAAGCAACGTAGAATTGAAAAGGTTTTACCAGATTTTACTAAACATAAATTATGTGCAGTCACTAAAATTGATCAACAAAGACATTATTTCCAGCTATTAGGGGTAAGAGAATGTTTAAATTTACCTTTAATGTCTGGATCTAGTGAGGGTGAGCATATGACCTGGAAGGGTGCAGCAGTGAGTGATGCATATTATCCATCATTCGTGTTACATTATCAGGATAAACAGGATTCTGGTGAGTTAGAAAACTGGGAAAAATCATCTTTGTACATGATAACCTTTAATCAGCTTGATAAGATTAACGCAAAGAAATTTTGCATTAGTTTTGAAGAGAAACCCCATCTTGATACTATGATTGATGATGTATTTAAAGGTTTTCTTGCCTGTCTTTTAAAAGAAAAATCAGAAGAAAATGTAGATATATCCAGGAGGCTTTCAGAGGACTTAGAATTGGCAAATAAGTTAGATGCTGGCTATATTAAGAAAATCAGTAAGGATGATCTAGAATTAATTGCGAAGAATATTAAAGAATCAAAAGAAAAATTTAGATTTCTTTTTGAATATTTTGACTATTTGAGAATTTTGTCTAATTTCTCAAAGAGAAATGGGTACCCAATGAATTATCTAGCTGAAGCTATAGATGAACCTAAGTTTTCTTTATATTCAGATATGCTAAATATGTCAAAAGTTGGTTCGAGTTCTATTGACTCAAATTTTCATATAGGTAAACTTGTTGCAGGTTTAATATTGTCAATATTCTGTGTTTATTTTTCAGTGACATTCTTTGCTCTAGAGATGTTATATGCAAGTCTTGCATGTGGTGTTGTGGGTATATTTAGTACTGCGTACCCAATGATGCCTCTATTGCTACCTAGATCTTCTGCTTCTTTGGGTTCAACCTTCAAGGCTGCCCCCCTTGTCTCTGATGGCAGATTAAATCAACCCAATGAAGACACTCCTAGGGGCGACCCCCGTGGGTAAGGTTCGCATCTGTGGTGGACAGTATGCAAGACGAGCTATACATTTTTTAGATCGATCGGATATACGTCCAACGAGTGTTAGATCTAGAAAAGTTTTATTTGATTGGATAAGGTTTAAGCTTCAGGGGAAGCGTTGTTTGGATTTATTTTCAGGCTCAGGTATACTGGGGTTTGAGGCATTGTCTCAAGGTGCAGATTCTGTCTTATCTATTGATAATAATTCTGAAACTTGTCAAAGTATTATGAATGAAGCATCTCGGATTGGTGAGGGGAGTTTACTGGTTAAGTGTGCAACCATTCCATTTCAGCTGGATCAAAAATTTGATATTTGTTTTATGGATCCACCATTTTCAGAGAAAGAGACTTATGTTAAAACCCTTAGTTGGTTGAAAGATCTTCTAATCTCTGGCGGATTACTGTACTTAGAAGCAGATCATAAGATTGAAAATTTGGATAGTTTTGAATTATATAAATACAAAAGAATTGCATCTGTATCAATACATCTATTTATAAGATTGCCATATTGAGACTTAAGCTAGGATATGAGGGATTGGGTTCATTTGTAAAGTTAAGTAGTCCTGGTCTAATTACCCGGTGTTAAACACTGCTCAAGGCTGCTGTGATAATAATATATTTAGTAATTTTTAAATGTGGTGAAAGTATGGATGTTTACCCAAAGTTATTATTGATTATAGTTATTTAAAATAGCGATAATCTTTGGGGAGCTGTAAAAAAACCAATTATGGGTGAAATCTATGGATAATTATATATTGATATAATTGATTAAAATTCACCTTATCTCTTTTGGGCTATTGAAGTTATATGTAAGATATGTTACATTTAAGTTATTGAAATGCTTAGAATATTAACGGTATTTCAGTAAGTCATGTATTAATTAAATGAGGGTTGCGTAATGACAGTTAAAGGTATACGAAAAAAATATGAAGCAGATGAAAATAATGAAGAAATTATAGTTGAATTAAAAAAACTGATGAAAGATCCATCTAAAATTATTCGTCTACAGCTAACTGAGTATCGTTGGCTAAAGAGTGTTTGTGATAGTAATGAGGCGGTAAAGCAGTTTTTAATTACAGAAGAAAATTCAAAAAGAATCTTTAAAAAAGTACCTGTAAGTAGTCGATCTTCTAAGAAAAAAGCAGAGAAAGGGAAATCATTTTTTCAGCAATACTCTAATAGTTTTAGCCAAGTTCAGCCTTTGCCAGGTGTTATTACTGAGAATTCATTGTCTGGTGTGAATAAAAGTGGTGATGACGTTACATATCCAGATTTAAGAGGTAGTGTTAAACATTCGATGGCTGCACCAATGTTAACAGCTAGTACAACTGATCCAGTAGTAGCAGGGGAGGGTTCAGCAATTGTTATGCCACAACAAGTAACAGAACCTGAAACAGCTGATCCAGCAGCAGCAGGGGAGGATTCAGCAATTGTTATACCACAACAAGTAACAGAAGTTGCAATGCCTGAAACAGCTGATCCAGTAGCAGCAGGGGAGGATTCAGCAATTGTTATACCACAACAAGCAACAGAAGTTGCAATGCCTAACGCACCAATTTCAGGAAAGGAAGATTCAACAACCAGTAAAACTGATCCAATAGAAGCAAACACAGCCAATCAGTTCAGTTTATATTTGTCTGGTTTTATGCTGTCTGTGATACTACCGGTATTATATGTTTATCCACTGCCAGTGATTGCTGTAGCGCTCTTGAGTGCAGTTGCCATTTTTTCTGCGGTAAATGTTGGAAAAGCATGTATTCCTTTATCTGTTGGCCAATCAGTTTCCTCCGATAACTTGTTAGGAAGATCTTCTGGAAAACTTGAGCCTAATGATCCTCAGTTGAAAAGCAATATAGTTAATGATAATACTCCCTCTTGTCGGTGGTAGTGCTTGAACCTATCTTATTCAATTTATTAGAAAATCATGTGATGTAAATCAAATTAGCTCTAATTTTAGGGCTATCTTTGGTTTATATATGCATTATTTTGGGTCATAGGTTAGCTCGAGTATTTTATACTACTTTTATGATATTCTGATTGATGGAAAACTGTTATGTTTAATAGAAAGTCATAAAGTTTGGGTAGCTTTGGACTGTATGGGTCTAAAAGTATATGGGTGAATGTTTGTTTATAAGGTTGTTATATGAAACTTGAATCAGGATTAGAAGCATTAAGCTTATCTGTTGAGAATAAACAGATTGAAATGATGCATAGAATGTTAGATTTATTGAATATCTGGAATGAAAGGCATAATTTAACACGCTATTTGAAGCGTGAAGATCAAGTGGTTTATCATATTTTGGATAGCCTTTCAGCGCATGAGTATTTTAAGCCTTATCAAGAGATTATGGATATCGGTACTGGTGCAGGTTTCCCTAGTATACCCTTGGCGATCATCTACCCTGAAAAGATGTTCCATTTGGTTGAATCAAATGGGAAGAAAATTGCGTATTTGAGAATGTTGGTAAAGGATTTGTCTTTAAATAATGTAAAATTATATCATGACAGGATTGAGAAAATAAATCTGGATGTTGATGTGATTACTGCAAGGGCGCTTGCTAGTGTTGATAGTATCTTAAAACTGACTGAAAGTTTGTCTGCAAATTATATACTGTATGTAAGCAAAGAAGTTGATGGATCAAAGGGAGTGATACATTCAGTTGTTGTTCCTGGGTCTGAGAAAACGCATAGAATTTTTGAAATTATAAAGTAATGTTTATATTGGTGTATCGTTTTTTACTTTTTTGATTGCGAATGGCCATAGCAATGGCTTTGGGGTCTCCAATTAACACAACCAATTGTTTGCCTCGAGTGATGGCTGTATAAAGTAGGTTTCTCTCAAGTAATGTATAATGCTGCATGCCAAGTGGAATGATGACACAGGGGTACTCTGAGCCTTGGCTTTTATGAATGCTAATGGCATAGGCAAGTTCTAGTTCATCAAGTTCTGTCAGTTGGTAGTTTACAAATTTATCTGAGAAATCAATTGTTATTTCATGATCATTAATGGATTTAATAAAGCCAATATCACCATTAAAAACATCTTTATCATAGTTGTTTTTAAGCTGTATGACTTTATCATTGAGCTTAAAACGGGTTTTGTTCGCTTGAGCTGGATTTAGTGAAGATTGTAGTAGTTGGTTTAGCCGTTGGGTGCCCAAAGATCCTTTGTGCATTGGGCATAGAATTTGTATATCTGATACAGGATTAAGTGAGAATCGATCGGGGATGCGTTTAGAAATCATGGTTTGGATGGTTTCAACAACTTGATCTGGTTCAATCTTGGGGATCATGTAGAAATCTGATAAATCATTATTGTTGGGAATCAACATTTTTCCTTTGTTAACTTGGTGGGCGTTGAGAATAATCTTTGAATGTTTTGCTTGACGAAATATTTCAGTTAAATGTGCAGTATGATTTGGAAAAATAGACATCATATCCTTTAGAAAAGCACCTGGACCAACTGCTGGTAATTGGTCAATATCACCAATTAATATTAGATTTGATAGTGAATCAGTTGCTTGTAGCAAATGATTGGCTAAGAATATATCAATCATGGATGCTTCATCAATGATAATTAAATCAGCTTTAATGGGGTTGCTGGCATTGTAAAGAAAACGCTTCTCGATGGGATCCATTTTTAATAGACGATGAATGGTTTTTGCTTCCATGTTGGTGCTAGATGAGAGTTTTTTTGCAGCTCTGCCAGTTGGGGCGCATAGTGCAATGGATAACTTGGCAAGCTTGGCAAGCTTGACGATTTCAAGTGTCAGGGTAGTTTTTCCAACCCCAGGTCCACCCGTTATGATGCCAATTTTACTTTGAAGTATATCAAATATAGCTTGTTTTTGTAATTCAGATAAGTTGCTTTTTTGAATAGAGTTTGTGTAATTTGCAGGCAGGCACTTCCAAACAGAGGGGGCTTTACTGAGGTGTTTTAACTGTTTCTCAATTTCTCTTTCTGCTTTGTAAATCTTTTGTAGGTAAACGTGTTTGTCCGTTAAATGAAATTGTGAATGAGCGCAGATGTTGTCGATGCTGTCTTCAATGTTTAGATTCAGTAGTGCTTCTAATGATTGCATCAAATTATCTTTGGGTAAAAAACAATGTCCAGATTGCATGGCCTGTTCGAGCAAATATTGCGAAGCTGCACTTAGGCGAATGGGTTCTTTTGGTCCAATGCCCATGTTTAATGCAATATTGTCAGCAAGCTTAAATCCAAAACCATCGATATCTTGATAAATTTGATAGGGATTTGTTTGTAGTATATGTAGGGTGCTGTCATGGTATGTGCGATAGATTTTCATGGCCCGTTTTGGGCCAATGCCAAGTTTTTGTAAGTGCATTATTATTTCATGCAGTGCTTGATTTTCCGTCCAATGCTGAATTAAGCTATCAATGCGTTTTTTCCCAATACCTTTTATCTGATAAAGTTTTTGAGGATCTTTATCCAGTATTTTAAACAGGTCTTTGCCAGCAAAATCAACCAATTTTTTTGCAAATCCTTCGCCGATACCTGGAATAATTCCAGAGGAAAGATACAGTATAATGCCTTTTTTATCTTTGGGTAGAATGGTGATGATTTCCTCACATCGTAGCTGAAGCCCATATTTGCTTTCTTCGATATGGCCAGTAACTTTTAGTGTTTGGCCTTCTTTGATATGTAAAGCGGTGGCAGAACAAATTTGGGTATCATCTTTTTGTTTTAGTTTAAAGATAATGTAACCGTTTTCTGGATTTTGATATATGATTTTGTCACAGATGCCCTCAGAGACAATTTGTTTATTCGTAGTACTCATAAAATAATTATAGGTTTCTAAAACTAAAGAGACAAGTTGATTATTTTATAAGTCTGTATACAATGAGATGAACAGTGGGGTTAAGATGATTAATTTTTTAGACTATTGGGCCGTTTGGTTGCCAATATTGGTTGTCGTTAGTATGCATGCATTTGAGAGAACGCAATCCCAAGCGGGGGTGATATACTCTAAAGACTTGCATGGAATCATGCGTAAAAGAACACAAATATTTTCTTTTCAAACACTTGATCAATTTAATAATTGTCACATTAAGGGATCAATACGCGTTGATATTACAGAAATAGACCCAGATGCTTTCGTGTTAATGATTGGAAAGAAGTATCCTATTTTATGTTATTGCTCAGATGGTGTTCAATCATATCGTTACTTTGAGCGTATTCAACCACTGCATAAATCTTTTTGGTTATCTGGCGGGCTAAATGCTGGCCAAGATAAAGTGTCTAAATATTGTGTATGGAGTGAAAATGAAGACTAGAGTATATACAAAAAATTACTGTCCGTTTTGTCAAATGGCAAAATCGTTGCTAACGAATAAAGGGATTGAGTTTGAAGAAATTTATCTGGGGAATGATGTTGAAAAAATGATGGAATTGGCAAAGAAAACTGGTATGAAAACGGTACCTCAAATTTTTATTGGCGATCAATTAATTGGTGGATATGATGATTTGAAATCAATGAATGATTCTGGTAAGCTAGATGAAATTTTAAATAACTGATCTAATTGGAGAAGATAATGACAGATAAGCGTGAATTTGTAATTGAGAGTATATGGGCAACTGGCTCTACATTTGAGGCAATTACCCCGGTACACATGTTGAAAGAAGAATGGAAACCTTCAGCAAATTTAGACTTAGATGTTAAAACCTCAGAGCTTGAAGATAAGAAGGTGGTCAATTTGATTATTAATGTATCGGTTGCGATCAATGAGACTAAGGTCTTCACTTTAACATCTACTCATACAGGTGTTTTTTCAATTATTGGTTATGAGGGAAATGAGCTTGAACAGATTGTAGAGAGCTTCTGTCCAGGCATTATCTATCCTTATGCAAGAGAAAGAGTGTCTGCGATGGTGTCCAATGCAGGTTTCCCACCATTGCATTTGTCGCCTGTTGATTTTGATGCACGTTTTAGAGCGTCGAAAGAAGGTGAGAAAGGTTAAGTAGAAACCAAGTATTTAAAAGGGGTGCTGTGGCACCCCTTTTTATTGGGTGAAAAATACTAATGTGTATCCAGCAATATATGTACTTTTTTGGATACGATAAGACCAGTGATGCCCAAACAAAAATATGTTGCTGCAAGTAAGCCTGTGCCTTCATAGGGAATGATTGCGACAATTGTGCTTAGTAGGAAGCTTATCAGTATTCCCATGGCTGTAAGGCCTGCACTGATGGTGCCAATTCTAGCATGCTTTAGGGTGTAGGCTTCACTAAAGACGTAGGGAAAGATTAGGTGGATGCTGAAGAATGAGAAGCCAATACCGATTATAAATACTATATCAAAAGGAAGAATGATTCTTGAGAATAGAATTAGTGAACCTATGATGAGCAAATGCCAGCCCAGGCGCTGAATCTTATATGCATGGTTTTTTCTGATTAAAAGAGGGAAAAGCATTTTTGTGAAAAGCTGACAGCCTGCACAAAACCCACTGAGTAGGCCAAAATATACAGGAGATTTGTGCATTTCAACTTGGACAAGAAAGGGTGCAACTGCAGCATAACAATTTAAAATACTCAGTAACATACCTTGCATCATGGCCAAAAGTATAAAAGGAGTACTGGATACAAGGTTTTTATATAAGGGGATAATATGTTTGTGCGTTGTCTTTTCAGACAGTGTTTCAGTGAATGAAAAGAAGAATAAGCTTAAGGCGAGGCTTGTTAATAGAGCATAGACTGCAAATGAGCCCTGCCAGCCAGCATATGTTTCCATATAGCCGCCAACAACCGGTGCAATCATGGGTGCAAGGCCGGTGATCAAGCCAATGGTTGCACCAATAACAGCAAGTTCATGTTTGTTTAACATGTCAGCTGCAACAACCCGTCCAAGACACATAGCAGCACCACTTCCAGTCCCTTGTATAAACCTTAGTAATAAAAAAAGATGAATGCTTTGGCAAAATATGGTGGCGGTTGCTGATACGGTAACAATGCAAGCACCCATCATTATTATGGGTTTTCTTCCAAAGCGATCTGAGAGTGGTCCCCAAAATATAATGGAGAGTCCAGAGCCCAAAAGATAACTGGTGATGGCCATTTGCAAGGTGTTTTCAGTTGAATTGAATATTTTAACCATGTTCGGTAAAGAAGGTGTGTAAATATCAATGCCTAAATGACAGGCAAACACCAATAACGCAGTGGTTATAAGATTTTTTTTTGATAACAGGGTGAGTTTTTTCCATTCTCTCATTGCAGATCCTAATTTTACAAGGTTTATGGAGACAGGTTAAATTATTAGATGTTGAAAAACAAGTTTTTTTTATATACTCTGTGGTTGAGTTTTTGTTATTTATTATGAATAAGTTAGTTAATTGTATCGTTGAGGTTTTAAATACCGTGGCGCACCCCGTTTGGTTAGGGGTGAGCGGTGGCATGGATTCTATGGTGATGCTGGATGTATGTGCAAGGGCGTATCAAAATGGAATGATTAAAAAACCGATTATTTGTCATGTGAATCATCATTTAAATTCCAATGCAGATAAGTGGGCAAAATTGGTGGAGAATAAAGCTGTATTTCATGGTTTTAAATTTTATCTTTTTCATATAAAAGTGCCGGCAGTTGCTTTGGAGGAGACAGCAAGAGCTCTGCGCTATCAAGCAATATTTTCAAAAATGGAAGCGCTTGATGTGTTGTTGACAGCGCATCACCTACAGGATCAAAGAGAAACTTTTATATTTAGGGCGTTTAGGGGAACAGGGATAAAAGGTCTTGTAGGTATTCGAAGCAAACACATATTATATGGAAAAACAGTTATTCGACCTTTTTACCAGGTATCACAATCTGATCTTTATGCCTATGCTTGTGAGAATAAACTTACATGGGAAGAAGATCCCAGTAATCAGGATATTTCTTATAAACGAAATAACATAAGACAGGCATTACAATTAATTGACTCACAAGCCTTTTCACTGACTCAAACCCACCTTCAAAGACAAAGCGAAGTATTGAGCCTTTTGCTGGATGAGAAGCTTTCTTCAATGCTTAAAGAGTCTCACATTCTATCACTGTCCGCTTTAAAAAAAGAAGATTCAGGTGTGCAATTGGAGCTATTTCACCATTGGCTGTCAAAACATGATGTTGTGATATCTCATCATCAAAGTTTGGCTATTCTCCAGGCCATTTCTACTGCTAGATTGGATCGCTACCCTTGTGAACATTTTGGTCAATTACAATTATTACGATATCGAGATAATATTGCATTACTCCGTTTGCCAGAAGTAGATCTTCGCCTGCAAAGCCATGAATGTGAAATCAATTTGGGTATTTTTGGGAAAATTTACAACCCTTGTGGGTATGCGCTTAGTATTACGTTGTTGAAAGATGGGAAATCACAGTATAAAAAAAAGCTACAGTCCAAATCTATTCCCCTGTGGTTAAGAGGGTACATTCCGATGATTGAGGGTAAATTAATTTGGGAATACAAACATTGTCAATGGATGCCGCCTCGGGAGTGGCAATTCTGGTTTGACAGTTTATTGGAAGAATCGTCCAATAAAACAGAGTGAGAAATGGTGCATATTTTACGCTAGACGGGCAAAAATAACTTGGTTACCATGATCTAGATAAAATGGAATAAGAAATGGATTGGAAAAATGTTGTGAAATCGCGTAAACCTCAAGATTTATGGTTTGAGTCACATGATTGCATGATACATGCGCACCAATGGAATAACGAAAAAGAAAATACTGTGATTTTTGTTCATGGGGCTATGGCCAATAATGTGTGGTGGCAGCCTATTGCCGCTTGTATTAAAGCTGCAAATGTATTGTCAATTGATCTATCTGGACATGGGTTGAGTGCTTGGGATGAAACTTATTCTGTGCAAAAGCATGCAAAAGAAATTATAAACTTGATTGAAAAGTTTTCAACAGGAAAAGTATACATTGTTGGACACAGTTATGGCGGTACTGTCTCAGCTTACGTCGCAAGCTTGATTGCGGTTACAAAAGTTATAATGGTGGATACACCGTTATACTTTTCTAGATTACGGATGCCCACTTTTCACAAGTTGCCAATTTATGAATCGATTGAAAAAGCTGTGTCAAGATTTATTCCGATTCCCAAACAGCCAATTGCCGATCAAGTGCTTCTAGACTGGCTGGCGAGAAAATCAATTCGAAAAGTTGAGGGAGGATATACTTGGCAGTTTGACCCCAAGTCTTTAGATAGATCTTATTCAGATGAGGTAATTAAAGATATTAAATTGGCCATTAGCGGTAAGGGCGTGTGGCTGTATGGTCAGCATTCACCTTTTGCAACTCAGAAAGCTTTGGAATTGGCTTTTGATATGCAGTTAAATACAGAAATGATTGAAAATGCGCATCATGCTGTTATGTTGGATGCACCTATGGTATTGTTAGAGAAATTAGAGAGGGTTATCCATTGAGAATACATGTTTTTTTAGCTAAATATACCGACATTTCCCGAAGAGAGGCTGAAAAGCTCGTCATAGCCGGTAGGGTAATAATTGATGGCGAGGTTGCAAGTGTTGGGCAAAAAGTAGAAGGGGATGAGGTTGTCTTGTTAAACAATAAGAGAGTATATAAGCAGGATCAGAAGGATATGCTTTTGGCTTTGCATAAGCCAGAGGGTTATGAATGCAGTACACAAGCTCAAAGTGGTCAATCTATCTATGATCTATTGCCTGATTTGTCACAAGGTAAATGGATATTGGTTGGGCGGTTGGATCTTAATACTTCAGGCCTGATATTGGTTACAAATAATGGTGTCTTGGCGAATCAACTGGCGCATCCATCAAATGGTTTAGATAGAGAATACTTGGTGAGAGTTAATGGAAAGTTAACTCAGGAAGAAATGAGTATGTTGATAAGTGGTGTTATGCTGGATGACGGTTTTGCAAGATGTGAGAAAATTGTTTTAAATCAGAGTTCCAAAGGGGTTAATACTTGGTATAAAATGATAATGGCAGAAGGAAGAAATAGAATTGTGAGGCGGCTGATGGCCTATATGGATAAAGACATCAGTCGATTGATTCGCATTCGTTTTGGTCCAATTAAGTTAGAGAAAGCACTGCCTGTAGGGCATTATGAATATATAGATGTTGACAAGATAAAGTCGATGATACAGTAGAATTTTAAGTCTACGTGTGCATCCTTAATATATCCACTGATTCGTGCATGTAAGGTAATTGCTCGATATCTTCCAGAGATCTTGCGCTTATTGCTGTTATTGATTGTCTATTACAGTATACACCATGTGCCTTTAGGGTTGGAAAGTTGGCAAATCTATGTTTTGGCATATATTCAAGCGCCAAGTCTGATTGTTGCCATCGTTTTATATTTCATTATGGGCTCTATGAGTTTAATGGGGTGGTTTTTTGACAATGAGGTTTCTACTTGGGTAGCAGCCATCTTAGCCAAAATAGGCACATTACTGATCACTATTGGAATTGCTTTTGAAATTATTTGGAGACAACAATCTTTACATGAATTTGTGATGATAGATTTTAGTGTTTTGACACATTTCATGTTATTTTTAATGTACTTAGCCTACTTTATTGTTGATGGCGCGGTCTTGCGTCACGAGATATCAAAAAAAGGCCTAGCAGTTATTGCCATAATTGGTATGTGTAATATTCCGCTTGTGTATTTTTCTGCAGAGTGGTGGCAAGCTTATCATCATAAACCAAAGCTTATAAATTTCTATATGCATGTTTTTCCAGAGGAAATATGGTTTTCAATAGGGTTATCTTTTTGTTGGCTGATGTTTTTTACTTTTTGGTTTACATCAAATCAAGTATTGCAGCGCTTAAAATGAATAAAAATTCAGCTTTAATTTACTTGCAGCCCAAAGATTGGAAATATCAATTAAATCCTTGACATCCTTAAGGGAAAAACATAAATTATGTGGAAATTATTTAGGGTTAACTATGGCAACTAAACCAAAAACGAATAAAGGTGCGCTAAAGCGTTTTAGGGTAAACGGAGCAGGAACGATAATTAAACGTCGTCGCTCTGGAAGAAACCACATCTTGACAAAGAACAGTCAGGATCAAAAAAGACGTTTAAGATGTGAATCCAACGTCGTTAGCCATACGAATGTTTTGAGAGTTATGAAACTTTTAAAACGTAAGGTTATTTCAGTAATAAAAAGAGGTTGAGTGAGATATGTCTAGGGTGAAACGGGGTACAACCGACAAACATAAAAAAATTCTGAAGAAAGCAAAAGGTTATTATGGCGCTAGAAGCCGTGTATTCCGTGTTGCAAAGCAGGCAGTCATTAAAGCTGGTCAATATGCTTATCGTGATCGTCGGCAGCGTAAACGTGATATGAGACAATTGTGGATTGCAAGGATTAATGCAGCTTCTAGATTGGCTGGTTTAAGTTATAGTCGCTTTATGCATGGATTGAAGTTAGCTGGTATTGAGGTTGATCGTAAGGTACTCAGTGATATGGCTGTTTTTAATCCTGAGATATTTTCTGAATTAACAAATCGTTCTAAGGAAGCATTGGATAAAGGATAATTCATATGACAGATGCATTGGTTGAGCAATGTCAGGCTGAGATTTCCATACTTGAAAAAGAGAATCGATTGAATCGACATGAAGTTGATCAAGTGAAATCAAAGTTTTTGAGTAAGAAAAGTGAAATAAGCAATGCTTATAAATCTATGTCTGGTTTGTCATCTGAGCAACGCAGGGAACAAGGCCAGAAGTTAAACTTAATTCGAACACAGCTAAATGAATTGATTCAACAAGCATATGTGTCTTCAGATGAAAAAGTCATAGAAGAGAAAATCTCAGAGTCGGTTGATGTCACTGCTAAAATGACCATCTCTAAAGGTTCATTGCATCCTTTGACGCATGCGTATCAAGAAATGACGAGCATCCTAACTGCGATGGGTTTTGAAATTGCGTTAGGTCCACATATAGAAGACGAATATCATAATTTCACAGCATTAAATTTCCCCAAAGATCATCCAGCTGTTACCATGCATGATACCTTTTATATAAAAAATGTTGAAAAATTATTAAGAACACATACCTCAACTGTACAAGTGCATGTTTTAAATAAAAAGAAGCCACCTTTACGTATTGCAACGCCTGGTCAAGTTTATCGCTGTGATCATGATCTGACTCATTCCCCCATGTTTAACCAGATGGAGTGTTTGGTTGTTAATGAGACTTGTAATTTCTCAGAGTTAAAGTGGTTGGTGATTAAGTTTTGTGAAGCTTATTTGGGTAAAGCATTAGAGTATCGTTTTAGGCCTTCTTTCTTTCCATTTACTGAGCCTTCTGCAGAAATTGATATTGTGTGGAATGATAGCTGGTTAGAGTTGGGTGGTTGTGGAATGGTGCACCCCAATGTTTTGGAAGAAGCTGGTATTGACTCAAAGCAATACAAGGGTTTTGCGTTTGGCATGGGGATTGATCGTTTGGCGATGTTAAAATATGGTGTAAATGATTTGCGTTTATTTTATGAAAATCATATTGAATTTTTAGAGCAGTTTTAAGATGGCACTTCGTATATCACCAAGGTGGATAAAAACTTATTGTGAAATCGAAGCTTCAGTTGATGAATTGGCGGCATTATTGAGTCAAACGGGTTTTGAAACAGAGGTGGTTGATGATGTTTTCATTGATCCCAATATTGTCATTGGTCGGGTTGTATCAGTTAATCAGCATTTAAATGCTGAAAAGCTTAACGTCTGTGAAGTGGATGTGGGTACTCAAAAACTTACGATTGTTTGCGGTTGCAAAACAGTGTTGAACGCTAAGTATGTTATTGTTGCTCAGGTTGGCTGTAAATTATCGAACATAACCATTAAAGAAACTGACCTTAGAGGGGTTACATCCCAAGGTATGATTTGTTCATTGAGTGAACTGGGTTTGCAAGAGACTTCAAGTGGTATCTATCATGTACATGAAAAGGTCGACATTGGAACATCAGTTGTTGATTGGCTATTGCATGATGATCAGTTGCTAGAGATTGATATAACGCCCAATAGGGGTGATTGTTTAAGCATCTATGGTATTGCTAGAGATCTGGCGGCAACGCAAGATATCGCCTTAAGAGCCTACCCAGAAGGTGCTCATTTGGCAACCATTCAAGATGCAGACTTGTTTGAAGTAAAGACAGATGGCGTTGATGCTTATGCAGCCATAGCGCTGACCATTAACCCAGACCGTCAAATCCCATTGTATATGTTAAATCGTTTGAGACAAGCTTCCATTGGCAGTAATCATTTGGTGGTGGATATCCTTAACTATATTATGCTAGAGATTGGTCAACCGATGCATGGTTTTAATCAAACCTCCCTGTCTTTACCTTTGATCATAGAAGAAGATAAGAAATCTACTTGCCTATTATTAGATAAAACAGAATATCAGACTCAGAAATGGGATCTTTTGGTTTCAGATCAAAAGAGTGTTGTGGCATTAGCTGGTATTATGGGTGGTTATGATTCTCGTATGTGCGATGGAAATGTTTTGGTACAATTAGAATCAGCTGTATTTTCTCCTCAAAGAATTGCTCACTCACTTAGACGTTGCCATTTAAATACGGATGCTTCTTATCGTTATGAAAGAGGTGTTTCATTGGATTTGAATGAGCTTGCATTGTCTTATGCTTTAAAATTATTGCAATTATATGCAGATGCTGAGGTTCATAACAAGCAGTGTTATATAAAATCAAAGCCAAGGCGGCAAATTACATTAGATCCAAGTTTTGTGAACAGATATTTGGGCATTGATCTTGAGCTGTCTATGATGCAAACCTATTTAGAGCGATTGGGGATGGAGATCCATGAGAATCAGGTTACAGTGCCATATTATCGTCATGATATGACTCTTCCTGTCGATTTGGTGGAAGAAATTGTTAGATTGTATGGCTACAATCAAATTCCTTTAACTCCTATGCAAGATACCTTGGTGCCTAAGGTGGTTTATCAGAATCCATATTATTCATTAAAGCAGAAATTATCGTATTTAGGCTTTCATGAGGTATTACAGTTTAGTTTTGTGTCACAAAAATTATTGGACATATTTTCAATAAACATCCGTGCAATAGAAATAGAGAATCCAATTCATGCCGAACATGGTTTCATGCGAACACATTTGTGGCAAAGTTTAATAATGGCCGCTCAGTATAATTATCAAAGACAGCAAAACCATATGAAACTATTTGAACTTGGTTCTGTTTTTCATATGGAAAATGAGATATCTGAGCCGTTGCATCTTGCGGGGCTGATGATTGGTGATATGGAATCAGGGTATTTATCATCTCACGAATTAGTGAATTATTTTTCCATGCAAAAAATAGTGCTGCAAATCGTTGATGAATATAAAATGGATGTTTCTTTTATTCGATCAAATAATCCAGCGCTTCATCCAAATCAATCTTCGGATATAATATTTTGTGGTGTAAAAATTGGCGAACTTGGTATGTTGCATCCAAAAGCTGCATTAGCATTAGGTCTGCCTGAGGTGGGGCTTTTTGATATTGACCTACAATATTTAGAGAAACAAGCGCTTACTAATGCAAAAAAACCATCTAAATTTCCAGCTGTAACGAGAGATATTACTGTATCAGTTAATAAATCAGTGTCGCTACAGTCATTAGAGGAAAAGATTACATCAGTTCCGTATATGGTATCCATGGTATTATTGGATATTTATGATCTTGATGAAAATATAAAAAATATAACTTGGAATATTCATTTCCAATCATCTACAGAAACCTTGTCCGATAAAATGATCAATGCATCCATGGATAAAATTAACACTCAACTTATGGTCTCAGAATAATATAATTTATTTAACTGTCAGTATGTTAAGACTTACTAGGGTGGAAATTAGCAGCAGAGTTAGAAAGCCATTTATCGTTGGGAGTTATTCAAATAAAGATGATTTTTGGCAGTGTTGATGAATTATCTGGCCCAATGTTTTAAGGCAAAGAATCTATTGTTTTAATGGTGTAATTCCTATCAGTCAAAAAATATTTTTTTGTTGTTAGCAATGCTTTTATGTGAGAAATGATTATTTCCAGGTAATAATTTGTTAAAATTTGCTTTTATTTTATAAACAATTGTTTTTTATTAAATCATTGCTTGATCATGAGTTCTATATTTGCTATAACATGGTATATTTATTAATAGCTTATGGAGATTATGATGAATGCTGCTGTAGAAAAAAGAATGCACAAAACACTGACCAGAGCAATATTGACAGAAGAAGTTTCTTCTCAGATGGGATTAACTCGCATTGAGAGTGAACAGTTTGTAGAAGCATTGTTCTCATTTATTGTAAATTCTTTGGCAAGAGGGGAAGAGGTTAAAATTTCTAGTTTTGGAAATTTCAAACTGATTGATAAAGACCCAAGGCCAGGTAGAAATCCTAAAACACTTGAAGAGTGTGTGGTATCTGCAAGACGCGTCGTAACCTTTAAAGCTGGTAACAAGCTGAAAAGTTTAATCCAGGATCGAATTGATTCAGAAGAATCTGATGAGACTGATGAAGAGTCTACCCAATAAGCGTTATAAGCTGTTGGTAAAGTGTGATTGCTATTGCTTAAGCCTTACTGGGAAAATAAAGCAAGCATGATAACCCTCATTGGAATTAGCCGCAGGCGCTATTATACAGAAAATACCATTAAATGTATTTTTCGATTATAAGGAACTAATTCAAGAAAATGGACATTCTTTGAGTGATGCTTCTAAAAAGTTAGAACAAGATTCATTAAGTTCTGATGATTATCAGTCGATATTATCTGAAATTGATGCTATTTTATCTGAGTAAAACGGGACGTGGCGCAGCTTGGTAGCGCGTTTGCATGGGGTGCAAGAGGTCGCTGGTTCGAATCCAGTCGTCCCGAGACGTAATGGATGGATCATGAAATTTTCCATACTAGATTTTGGAAAGATGAGTGTGGCTTTGCTGGTTGCATGGTTAGAATCTGTGTCTGTTTTTGTTTTTGTATGGGCGCAATTTTATTCTACTTATCCCGCATTGTGTGTATGGGCGATATATTCTGTTTTTGTGCTGAATGTTTTTGGCGCACACCGTAATACAAATAAAATACAACGGCTGCTTGATTCGCCTCAAAATATTAATAATTTTTGGATGAATGTTGGGTTGAGTTCCCTAGTAGCATTGGTTGGGTTTTTATCAAAACGTTTTGTGTTGATGATATTTTTTACACCAACGCCATTTTTAGAAAATTTATCAATGAGTTTGGTGTTAATTTATTCGTGTTATACGATGCTAAATACACTTGCTGATATGAAAGAAATCAGCAAATTTTTAACGTTCAAAGAAAATAAGGGAAAATGGTTTGATTATCTGTACAATTCTGAAGGTAACCAATTAGTATTGTATGCAGTATTAACGTATGCAATATTGGTGACTTGTCATTACAAGACATTGGAAGTTTCTGTTAGTATTGCAAGTTTGATTAAGGGCTATGGTGGTGCCTATCAATGGTTGCACTATTGTAGACGTTTGATTTGTTTTCCAATCGTGAGTATTGGGTTTTATAATATTTATAGATGTTCAAATAAAATTAAGCAGCTATATCAAGAGAAAGGTGCTTTTGGTTGGTTTGAGGGGATGTATTTTTGTATGGTATTATCAGCTGCATATTCGCAGGCTATTTCAAGCAAATCAATCGTGCTATCCTCAGGTAATAGCCTTTTTGCAAATGTGTGTTCTAGAAGTGGGAATTACTGTCGGCAAACGGCAGATAAATTACCCTGTCATAAGGATGTTAAATGAAGATATTTTATTTGTTACTCTTCTGTTCTTTATGGGCAAATGATCACTATGTTTTGAAGGGGAATTTTGATTATGTAAATATTTACCAACATGAAGATATGATTTTAATGAAAAATATGGCCGCATCATTAATCGAGCAGCCAAAAAATCCTAAGCACAGTCACCTTAGTGATATAAGTCGAACTGATATGGTGTTAAGTTTGCATAAGCACAGCTATGTCTCTGTGAGTCATGACCAAGATAAGCTTTTGATTGATTGTTACGATATAGAAGATGATACAGGTCGTTTTTATATTTTACTGGATAGTGGGCACGGTGGAAAGGATACCGGGGCTGTAACGAAAAGTGGTCTAAAGGAAAAACATGTTACCTTGGCTTATACCAAAAAACTTCAGAAACATTTAGAGCATCCATTACTAAAGATAGGTCTCACACGAACGCATGACACTCATGTTGATAAGTATGATCGGTTGAAAATGGTATTAGAGGAAAATCCATATTTATTGTTTTCCATACATGCTGATGCCTATATTAAACCAGAGGCCTCAGGTGTTGGTTTGTTTTATTTGGATGAAAGCACAGGGTCTAATTTGAGTCAAAAGATGATAAAACCCTATGGTGTAAATCAAAATAAGAAGAAAGCTTCTAAAAAATTAGCGAATCAAATTGTAAAGGGCCTGGCGGGGCATTATAAACTGCATGTTCATCATGCTTTATCCTTGCCACTTGTTATATTAAGATCCCCAGTATGTTTATCGATATTGCTGGAGCTTGGATTTATTTCGAATCCAAGAGAAGCGGCATTATTGAGTAATGAAAATTATTTGGATGGATTCGCAAGTGATATGGCCAATTTATTAATTACCACAATATTAGAAAATGAAAAAATAATTTTCACGGCAAAGAATCACTAATATTGCTAGATATTGATAAATGGATTATGCTGTTTTGATTTCAAGGACTTGAGTGGTATATGAATAGTGATCAAATTAGAAAAACCTTTTTAGAATATTTTAGATCTTGTGGGTATGAAAAAGCAGACTCTGCTTCATTGGTGCCTGCAGGCGATCAAACTTTACTGTTTACAAACGCGGGTATGGTGCCTTTTAAGCCATATTATCTGGGTCAAAAACCACCATTTGCAAAAGCTTGCAGTTCACAAAAATGTCTTAGAGCAGGTGGTAAACACAATGATCTTGAACAAGTTGGTTTAACAGCAAGACATCATACTTTTTTTGAGATGTTGGGTAACTTTGTTTTTTCAAATGCAGATAAATCTACAGCCATCAGAGAGGCATGGGATTTGATTACTAATCATTATAAGCTTCCAAAAGAAAAGCTTTATGTCACGGTGTATTATGAAGATAAAGAATCGAGAGAAATTTGGCATAAGGAAATTGGATTGAGCCACGATCGAATTATTGACTGTGGTGTAGAAGATAACTTTTGGTCAATGGGTGATATTGGTCCTTGTGGCCCTTGCACTGAGATATTTTACGATTATGGTGAGGATGTTCCCGGAGGGTTACCAGGCTCTGAAAATGGAGAGGGTGACCGATATGTTGAAATTTGGAATTTGGTCTTTATGCAATATGAGATGTTGGCGGATGGTTCAAAACGTAATTTACCCTCTATGGGGCTTGATACCGGTATGGGGCTTGAGCGATTAACCTCAATTTTGCAAAATAAACAAAACAATTTTGATACTGATTTATTTGCACCAATTATTAAAAAGGTACAATCAATTATCCAAAATATCGATGTTACTTCCTCAAGAGTCATTGCAGATCATATTCGTTCAGCCGTATTTTTAATTTCTGATGAAGTGTATCCCAGTAATGAAGGTCGAGGTTATGTCCTCCGGCGGATTTTAAGACGTGCTTTAGGGTTTGCCTATCGAGCTGGTTATGGTGATCCTTTTTTGCATAAACTTGTGAATACGGTTATTCAGAATATGAAATCGGAGTATCCTAAGCTTGAAGAGAAACAAGTAAATATTGAGAAGATGGTATTGGATGAGGAGAAAAAGTTTATCCTGACGATCTCTCAAGGTATGGGTAGAATGCAAACTTACATTGATTCAAAAAAAATCATAGATGGGCAGATAGCTTTTGAAATGTATGATACCTATGGATTCCCATTGGATTTAATTCGTGATATTGCAAATAAGCACAATATTATATTAGATGAGCCGGGATACCATGCTTGTATGGAAAAACAAAGAGATAGATCGAGAAAAAATCAAGATTTTGATATGAAATCGCAAATTGATATTGACCTTGAATCGGAGTTTCTAGGTCACACACAAACTTCTTTAAATTCTTTGATTGAGGGTATTATTGTTAACAACAAAATGGTTCAAACATTAGATAATGAAGGCATTGTGGTTACCAGTCAAACACCATTTTATGCTGAAGCTGGTGGGCAGATTGGTGATATTGGTGTTATTGAGTGCAGTGAAGGGCGCTTTATTGTGAGAGATACACAAAAGATCAATAATGCAATTTTGCACATTGGTCAGATGGAATCTGGTCAGTTTAAACTAAAGGATAGGGTGAGTTTGAAAGTGGATGAAAATCGCTTAAGAATTGCTTGTAACCACAGTGCAACGCATTTATTGCATGCTGCTTTGAGGTATATCTTAGGGACACATGTAACCCAAAAAGGTTCATTGGTGGATGAAAAACGTTTGCGTTTTGACTTTTCACACCCAAAGCCATTAAGCGTTAAAGAAATTAATGATATTGAAAACTTAGTTAATGAAGAAATTTTAAAAAATCATCCAAAAATCTCTACCTCTATGTCCCTTAAGAAGGCCAAAGAGGCCAATATAATGGCTTTATTTGATGAAAAATATGAAGATCCGGTCAATGTTGTTACCTTTGGTGAGTTCTCTAAAGAATTGTGTGGCGGAGTTCATGTTGAAAGAAGCAGTGAGATAGGATTGTTTAAAATAGTCTCTGAGACAGGCATAGCCTCAGGCGTAAGGCGTTTGGAGGCAGCAACTGGCCTTGTGGCTATTTCAGAGGTTATGTTGCAAAGAAAACTCCTACAGTCAGTTTCAGATTCTTTGAAATGCGATACTTCAATGGTGGTGAAGAAAACATTAAAATTGGTATCAGATTATAAGCTTGCCTTAAAACAAAATGAGCTGTTGGAAAAAGAGTTGCACAGCCAAAGGGTAAAAACTTGGTTATCTGCTGTAGTAAATGAGGATTATCCAATTATTTTTCAAGCATTAGGTGATGTTTCTTCTAAAAGTTTGCGAATGATTATGGATATGTTGAAATCTTCATTAAAGAGTGGTTTGGTGGTTTTGCAAAGCAAGGATATGATTATGATTGGGGAGAATGGTGGTCAGCATTCAGCCAATATGATTTTAAAAGCATTGATTCATGAATGTGGTGGCAAAGGGGGTGGGAAAACTTCATTGGCACAAGGCATTTTGAATAAAATAATTACAATTGAGATTCTAAAACAACATCTTTAGGCCTATTAAGGCTTAAAATTTGTAATTTTGTTGAATAATATGAATATTTTTCTTCAAAATAGGTGACACTTTTTAAAACTGTGCTATAATAGTTTCACGGATAGAGAAAATAAAATTAGGAGAAAGAAATGCTAATATTAACAAGAAGAGTTGGCGAAGCGCTTAAAATTGGTGAGGAAGTTACTGTAACTGTATTAAGTGTACGGGGACAACAGGTTAGAATCGGAATAGATGCACCAAAGGATGTTAGCGTTGATCGTGAAGAAATTTATGAGAAGAAAAAAGGTGGCACTGTAGAGTTCCAAGATTTTCAAGATTCACAGGATTTTCAAGATTCTCAGGATGCACCTGATCTGCTTGATGACTAAAGCTATTGCTTGGGATCAGCAAGCGTGTTAATATAGCTTCGTTTTGGAGAGGTGGCCGAGTGGCTGAAGGCGCTCCCCTGCTAAGGGAGTATGGGTTTATACTCATCGAGGGTTCGAATCCCTCTCTCTCCGAGATCTCGGAAGCACTATGCCAGAATTACCAGAAGTTGAAACAGTTGTTTTAGGACTGCGTGACCATTTGGTCAATCAGTATGTTCTACAAGTAGATGTATATCATAGTCATTTACGTCATCCAATACAAAAAGATTTGTCTCAAAAGCTCACAGGAAATATGATTACCAGTGTTAGTAGAAGAGCAAAATATATCATTATTCACCTAAAATTTGATTTGGTGATACATCTTGGTATGAGTGGGAAACTTCTAAAAAAGGATTTAAATGCCCCAATTATAAAACATGATCATATTGTATTAACTTTTAAGGATATGAAACTGGTTTACAATGATCCAAGACGTTTCGGTATGTTTTATTGGTGTGATAATGGATTAGAAAGATTGCAACATCTTGGCATAGAGCCTTTATTCAATGAATTTACAGCTTTATATCTGTTTGAGCGTATACGCAATCGCCCAATTAAGGTGAACATTATGGATCAACGCATTGTTGTTGGTGTTGGTAATATTTATGCTGCAGAGGCTTTGTATCAAGCAGGTATACTGCCAACTAGAACACAGTTAAGAATAAAAGAGTGTGAAAGACTCGTCTTTGCGATTAAAGCTGTATTAAGGCAGTCCATAGAGCTTGGTGGCAGTAGTTTGAAAGATTATAGAGGGGTTGATAATAATTTAGGTTATTTTCAGCAAAAATTGTGTGTGTATGATCAAAGACACTGTCCCAAAGGGCATTTGGTTCAAAATTTAAAACTATCGGGTAGGTCCAGTTATTACTGTGCGGTTTGTCAAGTTTAGACTAAGTGTATAGATTAAGATTGTATAACTGATGCTTTATTTCTTTAATTTAACTTGAATGTTTATAAGTTTTTGCAACTCAACGGATTATATTGTTGCTAATGTTGGTTTTTTAAAAAACTGTGTCATACACTATAAATGTAAGGCGTTTATTATGATTTTATGATTTAGCATTATTCAGCTAGAATTAGGAACTTTGCTTGTTATAACCGCGATAAATTGTCACAGGTGTATTGCCCACTGTTTTAATTTGGCCCTATAGCTTTCCATACAGATGTGGAAAAAAATTCCTGTATTAACCCCTGACTTAGGCAGTGTTATCACAAAATAGATATAAATTACTGTTGTGATCCTCACTTCTTTTTTTAAGAAGTGGGGCTTTGAACATATGAAGTTATTTCCAAATCCAATTGTATCTATTCTGTTTGCTGGATTTGTTTTTTTAGCTAGATAGTTCTATATAATATTTTATAGATCATCGTTTTGTATGCTGTTATAATAAATTTAATATGATTAAAATGGGATATATTATGTTGATAAGGGTAGTTCAAATTTGCATAGCAGCTACGTTTTGGCTTGGATATATGATGCCAACCATAATTACTAGAGAACGAATGTTTGGGCCCATATTGCCTGAAAAAAAGAACGCAGTGATAAATAGTCCAGACATGATGCCTAGCAGAGCTCTTGTACAGAAAATGGGGATTAAATTGTTATTAGACACTTTTGAGGTAGTAGGAGATGTGATTCAGGAGGTTGTATCTGAAGATACAAAAATTATAGCGGCACAAGTGCTAAAAGCAAAATAACAAGTTTGGCATCGCCAAAGATAATTCAGTAGTAGTTCTTGAAAAAGTTGATATGGATGAGTCAAATTTATCAGTTGAAGGAATCCAGTTGTAAACAACTAAAGTTGGCAAAATCGTTCAAATATAGAGATGTGTTTCCATAGATCAATATTGTAATTGTGCTAATTATAAGAAATGCATAAGGAACATTACATGCTTGAAAAGATTTGTGTATCTGTCTGTTTCTATTAAAGGGTTAAAAAATTCAAATTTCTTACCATGCTCTAGTGGTTGTGTTGCTTTAGTTGATCTTAAATTTTCTGCTAATAGTATGTAATCTATCGAGAAACATGCTTTTAATGGGTGTTCTTCTTTTGCGCAGCTTGATATGGCAAATAATTTAAAACTTTGCCTTTAGTGGCTGTGTCTCAAGAGGGGAATACTATAATGCTGAAAGAGTATCTTCTGCCAAAGGTGTAATTATTGCCAATAACTTAGCTTAAGATAGTTCTGGTTTAGGAATTGGCTTGAAACAATGAAATGTACCTCTATACAGATTGCTATTCTCAAATAATCTGTGCTATTGATATGTTAAGTGTTGATGTAAATAAATGTATATTTATTCATTAATATTAACCTTATAGGCTGGTAAAATTAAATTTATAGATCGTTAAAAATAATGGGTATCTTTTCGAATTTGATCACTAAATATTCGCTATTTATCTGAAGGGGGCAATGGATGAAAATATTTCTATCACTGTGTATTAAGGTTGCAAGTAAAGATAGATGGTGTGACTTTCTAAAAAAACGCTGATAATCCCTTTCTATCTGTATGTTTAAGTGTTTATTTTCAGCAAGATATATGATATTTTTTGTAAAAAAGCAGGAGGTTGTTGTGTTTATAGAATTAAGTATGGTTTTGGCCATATTGGTCACACTAATGGTTTCAGTGTTCAGGTTTAAAGGATATCATAAGGTTACGATAGTCCCTAAAGAGGGCTTTGTTTCCTTTGATGTCGTTAGGGAATATATTTCTCATACGGGAACCATGGTTCTATCTGAAGTTGGCAACATTGGATGTTTATTTTTTAAGCATGAAATGAAGCATCTGCAAATAATTGGAAAATCAGAACTCAAAGTTGACTATGCCGCTTTTTCACACTGTGGTAATCTAACATCTGTTTATGTAGTTGCACTTCTCTTAAAGCCGCATCATTATTAGGTATAGAGTCGATTGATCGTCAGGCCTTTACTGGGTGCACTTCCTTGAAAGAGGTTACTGTATCTAAGGATGCTAAATTTGAAATAGGCACTTTTAATGCGAGTGTTTCTATCATTCGTATATAGTGATAACACTTCTTCTATGTGGGATCCTGTGCTAGAATCTCTCAAAGGAGAGATCAATGTTTTTACTTTATAATTCTTTAACACAGAAAAAAGAACCAATATCCCAATCACCATTAAAACTTTATGTCTGTGGCCTTACGGTTTATGACAAAGCCCATATTGGACATCTTAGAACCATGCTGACCTTTGATCTGTTAATTCGTTATCTTAGATCTCAGAATAAAGAAGTGATTTATGTGCGCAATATTACTGATGTTGATGATAAGATCATCGCGCGTATGCAAAAAGAGAATAGAACATGGGAGGTGCTAACGCAGTCTGTTATTGATGACATTAAGGTGCAAGAACATGCATTAAGCTTGATTCAGCCAAATTCGGAGCCAAAAGCATCTGAATACATTCCTCAAATGATTGATATGATTCAAATATTGATTGATCAAGATTATGCTTATGTTGCAAAGAATAATGATGTTTATTTTTCTATCTCATCTTATAGAGATTATGGGAAACTATCAAAACAACGTGTGGATGAGCTGTTAAAAACTTCCCGTGTTGATGGTGAGGTTAAAAAAGCTCAGGGAGACTTTATTCTGTGGAAGCAAAGCAAGCCGAATGAGCCTTTTTGGGACTCTCCTTGGGGCAAAGGTCGTCCTGGCTGGCATATTGAATGCTCTGCGATCTCTACAAGTTCTCTTGGGGATACTTTTGACATTCATGGTGGTGGCGTTGATTTAAAGTTTCCGCATCATGAGAATGAAATTGCTCAATCTGTCTGTGCAACAAAAGCACCTTTTGCCAAATTATGGATGCATGTCGGGCATCTTTTGGTGAATCAAGAGAAAATGTCAAAATCCCTGAATAACTTTATTACCGTAGAGGATTTTTTAAATGATTATGATCCTGAGTTAATTCGTTTGTTTTTATTGAAAACACACTACCGACAACCTTATAATTTCACAGTTTCAGCTGTGGAAGAAATGCAAAAAGTATTACTGGGTTTCTATCTGAGTATTTGGAACCGTGCAGCTGTAGCATTTGATGAAAGTAATTCATATTGGTTGAAATTTATACAAGCTCTAGAGGATGACTTAAATGTTGCTAAAGCATTGGCTGTTATGCACGAGGTATCCTTAAACATATCAAATGATTCAAGCTTGGCTTCTATATTGGTGAAAATGGGGAGTATCTTTGGAATATTGCAAATAGATCCTTCGGTGTTTTTGCAAGGCCGATACAATAAAAATGAAATTGAGTTACAAATTAAAAATCGTAAAGCAGCAAGAGAAGAGCGAAATTTTACCCTAGCTGATAAAATTAGAGATGGTCTTACTAAGAAGTCTATAATGATAGAAGATGGTTTAAGTACCCGTTGGTATGATGAAAAAGCAGGCATACTCTTATAGTTTAATAAGGCTGAGTGATTGGCGTTGGCCATTTTGTATTTTCTGACTAGAGTATTGCATTTTGAATTGATGGGAATGCCAGGTAAAGTTTTGATATAAATCTTATATATGCTAAAGTAATAAAAAAATAGAGCCAAATTATGTTGTTAGAATTAAGTATATTGTTCCTAGCTGTTTTAGGATTAATTTTTGTATATCGCCTCAAAGGATATCACACCCAAACTATATCGTTTAATGATGAAACAGCAGTTTCTGATGATGAAATGCAAATTACTAAAATATCGAGTGAAAAGCACAAAGATTTTTTTGGAACGCTAGTAATTCGTAATGTAAGCCCTAAGAAGAAGGGTGGGGAGTTATTAGAAGTAAAGCCTGTGGTCGTTGGTGAGAAATCATTTATAAATAATAATAATATGCAATATCTTGTTTCGACAGGATGGGTTAGTTTTGAGTCTTTCTCATTTTTTCAGTGCCAAAATTTGATTGAGGTTAAGATAGAAGGATCAGGTAAGGGTGTTATAGGAAAGAATGCTTTCCACCGCTGTATGAATCTTCAGAAAGCCCATATTGAAGGGATGAGTGAAATTAATAATTTGGCGTTTAGTCGTTGCGGGTCTCTATTACAGGTTATACTTAAAAATATAGGTAAGATTGAATGTTCTTTTCAATCATGCCCATCTCTTGCGGAATTATGTATACTCGGTGGTGTATCCCATATAAAATCGAATGCTTTTTCTCGTTACGGTTTGTTTCACAAGATTGACCACCTCCCTCCAATACAAGTCATTATCTCAGGTGAAGATAATAAATTTAATCGAAAATGGCTTGATAATGATAAATGTGAAATTTTTGAACTATAATCACGTTTTTTGCCCAAACGTTTTCACTTTTAAGCCCTTTAGTGCAAATGAAAGAGCCAATATCTCGCTAAAAGCTTAAATTTATTTTTCTATAATAATTTAGAATTCCAAAAAAAATGTATATAGCTTGGTGCTGGGTGAAAAGCATGGAAGTGATTGATAATGATGTCTATATGTGATAAAATAATAGAAAATAGAGGGTTTATTATGTTTTTAGCGTTAAGTATCGGATTTGTGGTAATCTTGGGTGTTTTTGCAGTATACGTGTTTAGAAAAGAAGAAGCAGGACAAAATGCACAGGGCCTTCATGACATATTGGCTAATATAAGAAAAGAAGAAGTAGCTTTTATTGTGAGTGATGATATAACAATTAAGATGACTGATACTGAATTTATTGATCATGATAAAAGTAAACAATATAAAGGTATTAGTAATGTTCTTGAAGTGATTGGAGGCAATATTGGTGGAGGCAGCTTTAAGGAATTTAATATGAAAAAAGTGATCCTTGATGCTATTATAAATATTGGTCATAGTGCATTTTATATGTGTCCTTGCTTAACTGCTGCTGAGATAAAAGCAGTAAGCATTGGCAATGCAGCTTTTAGATATTCCTCAAAACTTGAATCTGTTGAGATCAGAGGTACCAGTACAATAAATGAATCTGCTTTTCGTAATTGTGAATCTGCTTTTCGTAATTGTGAATCTCTTAGTAAAGTGACGCTTATCAATGTAAATCTAAGCGGGATCAAGATGGGGGCTTTTTATCAATGCCCTAAGCTTGAGAAAATAGTCGTTCAGGATAACGATCGGGCTACAAGAGTTCTTATAAAATCAGAAGAGAAAAGTATACATTTTTTAGATAATTTCATTGAAAATGAATCTGTTGAGGGCGGTTTAGCCATTGGTAAGTAATTGCGATTATCCGTCAAGAGTCGCTTTTCATCAAATATAAAAGGATGCTTGTTTAAGCAGGATTGCGTTTTATTATAAACCAATGCCCTGATACAGGTTTTGTGTTTTGAGTTCGCAATATGGTGGGTTCTTCTTCTACAATGCTAAAACCGATTGTATCTAATAGGTTATTTACCCAAATCACATTGTGTTGGTAGCGTGCATTTTCAGATAAAGCATAAGATTTAGAGCCAGTTTCTATGCTAAAGATAAACATCCCATCAATGGACAGGTGTGCATGAATGGATTGTAGTAATGGTTCAATATTGCCAATATATGGGCAAAGCTCTAGAGCAATGATCAGATCAAAAGTATTAGCATCGTTTAAATAAGTTAACGCATCTTGCTGTATCAAATGATGATAGAATCCTGTTTTAAAGGCCTCTGTAAGCATATTTGGAGAAAGATCAACCCCAGTTAGCTCTTTTGCAAATGGGCTTAGTGTTGAGCCAAGTAGACCTGTTCCACACCCAAGATCTAAGATGGTTTTGTCTGATTTTGGCTTGAGGTATTCATGGAGCGAATATTTAACCTTTTCAGGCAGCTGATATTTTAACATCTTTAATAAATGCTGATTGTAATGGCCTGCATATTGATCAAACAAATTTGAGACATAGTTTGCTGGAGATTGTTCAAATTGATGATCTTTTTGCTTTAGGGCAGATAATATATATTGAATTTCTTCATTTTTTGGATCCAATGAAATGACTTTTTCATAATGAATAATAGCAATTTCTCGCTGGTTGTTTTGTAAGGCAAGTGCTGCAATATTGGTGTGCGCCTTTTGATGATTTGGCTCTTTTTCCAAAACCATATTTAAATAACGCAATGCATCTTCATGGCGATTTAGATGTTGGTAGGCAACACCAACATTATACCAAATGTCCAATGGATCATCAGTTTGGCTGAGTGATTTAAGCCAATATTCAACCGCATTAACGTGCATACCTTTTATATGGTAGTAACTTGCAATATTTTCCATTAAATGTGGAATACTCGGGTCTAATTTTTGAGCTTGAATAAAATGGTATAAGGCATCTTCATCTTGATCAAGCGCCAATAGGACTCTTGCAAGACCATGATGGGATAGGGCGTTGTCTAAGCATTGATTGTAGTAAGTTTTGGATACCTCATAATTTTTCTGTGTCTCTTGATTGAGTGCATATTGATATGCAGATTTCCCATGTTGTAAGTCAGCTGCAAATTTAAAATACTGAGCATCTTTTAGTATAAGACCAAGGTTATAATAAGCATCATTGTACTCTGGTCTAAGACTGATGGCTTTTTTTAGCAAAATAATGGCTTGGTCTTCTTTTTTTAGATCAATGTATAAGCTTGCAAGATTATTTAGCGTCACACATTGAAAAGGATTGTGTTTCAGTATATCAAGGTATAGCTTTACAGCTTTTTTTGCATGACCCATTTTTTTATAACAAGTGCCAAGGTTGTTTTGGATGGATAAAAGACTTGGTGCTAATTTGTGCGCTTTTTCAAAATAGGATAATGCGGTAGTGAGCTCATTTAGTTGAGCATGAGCAATGCCAAGAAGTTCATATTGTTTTACTTGAGTGTTATCATCCTTTATTTCAATTGCTAGATAAGCAGAAATAGCATCCTGAATGTTGCCTTGCTGATGAAGCAACAAAGCATCATGCAGATTCAGAGAGGATGGTTTCATGTATAGCCTCAGCCAATAAATGTATACTTATAACATAAGATAGGCGGGGATTGTAGCTTGCTATTGCTGCAAAGTTTCCCAAAGCTTGCCAGTATTCATGGTGTGTGTCATCTTGAAACTCATAGATGTGTCCTATAGTTGTTGCATCATTGCCTATGGGTGCATATGCACCATAATCTGTTCTTTCGATGTTTGTTTGAATATTGATGGAATCATTTTTTTGATCGAGATCGATCTTTTTAACAATTTTTTCACAAGTTTGATAATTATGTTTCTCAAGGTAGTTTGCAACACTATAGATCGCATCTTCATAATCAAATAAATCAGGGGATGTGTGCTTGTCTGATACAGCATATTTTAAATAGTTACTTGGCATGAATTGAGATAACCCAAACCCACCATCCCAGGATCCTTTAAGGGTGTCTATGTCCAATATATTTTGCAAAGAGAGTGTAATTAATGCTTTTAACTCCTTTTTGAAAAAATTTTTCTTATTATTGGCCGTTGTGTTGAGTGTAATATCCACCAATGCATTTCTAGTTGATGCATTTCCTAGAAATTTACCATAATTACTCTCAGAACCAATAATGGCTGTAATGATATAGGGATTAACACCATACTTATTTTCTGCTTTTTCTAATATAGTTTGATATTTTAGGAAAAATTCAGCACCTTTTTTAATTCTAAAATCATTGACCAAGCGATCTCTAAATTGAAAATGTTTGGTTGCAACTGTTATATGTGTGCCAGTGACTGTCCTGATATAACTGTTGTTTTTTTTACTAAAGGGAATACAAGATAGTTTTTGATGTGTGGAACTGAGATCAACATCTGCTTCATTGGCAATTTCTTTGCTGATCATACGAAGCTCATGAGAATTTCTCGGATCAATGATATTCTGATTTATATAACAATCATTAACATTTGGGACGATATATGCAATTAGCGATAATATTCCTACCATAGATGCTGCCTCCTAGGGTCAGTATGGCCCAATTTTAATATGATTGCAAAATTGACCAAAGTCATAACAAAGCTTGTGGCACCATAACTTTAAAAGGGGAGTGATACTCTAATCACATCAGTAACCACTCAGATCATAGCCTTATAATCCAGGGACTTAGTATGGAAAAACTAGCAATACAACAGTAGTTATATTAAAAAACCAATACAGATATAAGTGTGAAAATTAAATTTGAGTTATCTTCATAAATATATCCAAGCGCTACTTAAATACCTTAGGAAAATCCTTTCTTAGTAATTTATTTGTAAGCCAATCGCATTTCTTGATTGCTGAATATGATGGTCTTAATATTCAATATATTTTTTATATGGTATTGATATAATTATTCATAGCTCTTGTCATCTTGAGATTCATTAATGTGTTCAATTGCTGCCACATCTTCGCCCTCAGGTGCATACTCACTATAATCAGTGCTTTCAAAGTTTGTTTCTATATTAATGGAATCATTTTTTTCATCCAATCTAATTTCTTTAGTGATTTCTTTAGAAGCTTGATAATTGTTTTTTAAAAAGTAGTTTGCAGCATAATTGGTCAAATGAGGGGATGTGTGTTTATCCGATACAGTATGCTTGAAGTAGCTGCTTGTCATGAATTGAGACAGTTCAAAGCTATCATCCCAGGACTCTTCAAGTATATCTGGTTCCAATATATTTTTCAAAGATAGTTCAACAAGTTCTTTTAACTCCTTTTTGAAAAATTGTTTTTTATTATAAGTTGAGGGGTTGAGTGTGATGCCCGCTAATGTATATCTGGTTGATACATTTCCTAGAAAATTTCCATAATGAGTTTGAGAACCAATAGTCTCTTTAGTATTGGAAGGGGTAACGTTATAATCTTCTTTTTCTAGTGAGCTTCTCGGATCAGTAACGTTTTCTTCTATATAATGATCGCAAGCACTGGGCATGAGATACGTCATTAACGATAATAATTCTACCATATATACTGCCTCCTTGGATCAGTATGACCCAATTTTAAAATGATTGCAAAATTAACCAAAGTCATAACAAAGCTTGTGGCACCATAACTTAAAAAAGGAAGTGGTATGCCAACAACTGGAATGATTCCGCAGACCATGGCCATATTGACCCAGGCGCTTAGCATGAAAGAAAAGCCTAGCACCACTATTGTAACTTTGTTGAAGACCTGATGTTGCTGGTATCCAAGATAAACAGATCGAAAGCCGATGGTAAGTACTAAAAAACACCAAAACAAACTCCCTGCAAAACCAAGTTCTTCATTTAAAAGTGCGAATATAAAGTCAGTTTTATGTTCAGGTATATAACCAAGTTGTACTTGAGGTCCTTGACCAAGACCTTTTCCAAATAGGCCGCCTGAGCCAATTGCAATTTTAGATTGATGAATGTGGTAGCCTTGGTGTTGAAGATCTTGTTTGTCTGATACTAACACAAGTATTCGTTGTTTTTGATAGTCATGCAGGCCATGCCATAGTAAGGGTGATAACAGTATAAAACTTGTTAATACAATAATGATTAATCGTCGATTTAATCCAGCAATGAATAATGTAATACTACCAATCATAAGTAGTAATATTGATGAGCCCAAATCTGGTTGTTTGAGTACTAAAATAAAAGGCAATAGAATCAAAACAGCACCTTGGCACAATGTTGGGAATCTCAAGGGAATTCCATTTTTATGCACGATAGAGGCCAAGGCAAGTGGTAGGGTGAGCTTTACAATTTCTGAAGGCTCAAATCGAATTAAAAATATATATAACCATCTTTGCGCGCCATTGCTGACATAACCATAGCAGGAAACCCACAACAGTAAAATGATGCTAATTATATATAGTGGCATTGATATATCACGGATATTCCGGTCACTGGCAAAATAAATGGGAATTAGAAAAAAAATGACCACTGAACCTTTTAGAAGTTGCATAAGTGGTAGTTTATAAGAGAGTTGATCAGCACTGTACAGTAATGTTAAGCCAAAAAAAATACCAATGCAGATTAAGGCGATTAGTACAAAATCAATGTTAGAGCGGTGAAGGTCCATTTTCATTATTCCATGATATATATCCATATTGGTAGCACAAATCTAAAATTTTATCAGCAATATGTATTGCTTCATTTTGATGTTCTGTGATGACCAAAATAACCACATTTGCAGATGTTGTGGGTGCAAAAGCCACCAACATATGGTGATCTTTATGCTGATCTTTTAAGGTGTGATACTGTGATGGGTCTTCTAGTGAAATAATTTGAACAGTTGATGTTTTTGCAGCCAAAGGGAAAGGTTTGTTTTGTATTTTCCGAGCGGTACCAGTTTTTGCAACTTCAATCATCGCTTTGACAACAATATCTCGATGTTCAGTATTGATTTTAATTTTTTCAAAAGAACCTGTATTATTTTTAATGAAGGTTAATGGGTAATCAATTCCATAATTGGCCAATAACATAACAGCGCGTGCAATTTGTATGGGAGAGGCAGTGATGTCCCCTTGTCCAATACCAGAGATAATTGTCTGACCTTGGTACCATTTTTTATAGTGCTTTTCACGATATGATTTTGTTGGTAAAGTGCCCATGACCTCGTAGGTCATTTCAATACCAGTTTTTTGAGAAAATTTATAGTGTTCTAGATAAGAAACAATGCGGTCAATGCCGATTTTACTAGCAAGGTGATAGAAGTAGGTATCACAGGAAACGGCAATGGCTCGATGTAAATTCACTTTTCCATGTCCTGTGCGTTTGTGATCATGAAATACCTTGCTATTGTTATTCAGCTTAAAATGACCTGGATCATCGATTACAAGCTCTGGGGTAATTTGCCCCTCATCTAAGGCTCCCATTGCAAGAAAAGGCTTGATAATAGAGCCAGGAGAGTACAATGCTTGAGACAATCGATTGAACATAGGTTTATGCTGCAAATCTAAACGTTTCGTATAATTTTCTTTTTTAATGTCATTGGGATCAAAACTTGGGCTGCTAATTGCTGCTAGAATTTCACCATTTTGAGGATTGAGAACAATGGCTGAACCAGCGACTCCAAACATTAGGTCATGAATATGATGTTGCAGTTCAGCGTCTATACTGAGTTGAAGAGGGGGAGACCTTTGGGGTTCTTGTAAAACCTCTATGTTGAATAGTTCTCCTTTGGCATTTTTATGTTGTCTCTGTAGCCCAGCTTTCCCAAATAGTTCTGTATCATAAATTTTCTCAATACCAGATTTCCCCTCAAGTGGTGTATTAAGGAATTGTTTTGATTGACTGTAGTGACCAGTATAGCCGATTAAATGGGCGCAAGCATGACCCAATGGGTAATATCGATACGGTAAAGCATTTACAGAAATGCCTTTTATATCATGATTGTATAAATATGCATATTGTTCTTGAGAAATTTCATACCTTTTATTGTCTGAAATTTTAATGCCTATTTTTGTTAAAGATGCTTTGTTTTTTTCGTTCAGTTCATCATCTATATTTAATATAAATTTTGTGGCAAAGGTTGCCAATTGTTTGCCATGACGATCTATAATATCGGCACGAAAAGGGGCAATATTCACCTCTCTATTTTTATTGCGATTTGCTTGTAGTTGGTATTGATTATGTTGTGATATTTGCAATTGATATAAGCGTGAAATAAGCATGCCATAGAGTATAAAGATGAAAATGGCAACCAAAGATAACCGTTTTACTGTCATTTTAGATTCTTGTTGACGGTTTCTTAATTTTCTCATAATTAACGGTGATATGGGTGCTGATGTATGATGGTTAATGCCCTATATATTTGTTCTATTAATACTAAATGTGCAATTTCATGCTGTAATGTCATCCTTGATAAGGAAAATGTTTTATGTTGGGCCAATAATGCCTTAGACAATCCATAAGCTGGGCCAATTACCCAAGTAATATGGGAAGTGAGTAAAAAATCTTTCTCTATCTGTTGAGATAATCCCGTACTTGTGTGCATTGTCCCATGCTCATCACATAAATAAACCAAACTTTGTTTTGGAATATGTTTTAAAATAGCAATTTTATCTTTTTCTTGTAGTACAGCAACAGACTCTTTGGCTTTTTTAGGAATGATATTAATGCAGTTTAGCTTTGCATAAGTTTTAGATCGTTTTTTATATTCATCAATATGGCTTTGTAACTTTAACCCACCCGTGCTCATGCTGATAATGGTTAGGTTCATACTAAGACCATAGAGACTCTAGATCTATGCTTACCCTCGCTTGAGGTGTCATCAAATGGATGATAATGTCACCAAGATCAATTAAAACCCATTGTTCTTCCATGTCTTCACGATGTTGTCGTTTACCACCACATTGTTTATGGATATCGTTAGCTATATAACGCATTTGTCGGTGACTGGGTACAGTTGCTAACACCATATAATCACAAATAATAGTTTTATTTGCGGTGTGTAATGTGAGAATGGATTCCGCCTTTAAGGTCTCTAGTATCTCAATTACAGTTTCAAGTTCTAAATTTTTCATAAGTATTAGTTGATTACGCTTACATTATCGTGCCATACTTTGTAGATAAATGCGATAAATATTTAGGAGCTAGTGTGAAAAATTCCTTATGGGTGTGGTGTGACCTTGAAATGACCGGTTTAGATGTCGAAACTGATACAATTTTAGAGGTCTGTTGTGTTATCACAACCCCAGAATTAAATATTCTTACCCCAAAACCATTTCATAAAGTGATTTATCATAATAAAATGGCTTTGGATCAAATGTCAGAATGGTGTATTGAAAATCATCAATTATCAGGCTTAACTGATGATGTGCTCATGAGTCAAGATGATTTGACCACTGTTGAAAAATTGTTTATTGATTTTTTGCAAGAGCACACGCTTGAGTCAGATATGCTATATTTAGCAGGGAACTCTATACATACGGATAGGGCATACATCAAGCGTTTGATGCCTGGGCTAGAATCATTGCTGCATTACCGCATGATTGATGTGACAGCCATTGCGATGTTTTTAGAAACAATTGGTATGAAAAAATTTGACAAAGCTTCCTCACATCGGGCTTGCGATGATATTATTGAATCGATCAATGAACTTAAATATTATAAAAAGCAACTACATGATAATTGATGTTTCTGACATAGCGGCACTTAAAGAATTTTCTATAAAACTTGCAAATAATTTACCCTCAAAGTGTATCATAACTTTAGAAGGAAATTTGGGTGTTGGCAAGACAGCGTTTTCACAATTTTTTTTGAAAGCTTTAGGGGTTAAATCGCATGTGATTAGCCCAAGTTATATGATTGTGAATGAATATTATACAGATCAGTATATTGTTCATGCAGATTTTTATCGATTGAACTGTGAGGATAACCTAGATCTCTTGGGATGGGATATCATGCTCGAAAAAGCAGATATTATTGTTGTCGAATGGCCAAAAAGTTTGGTGAAGGCAGATATTCAAATTAAGATGGTGCTTGGTGAGAAAAGAACGCTTGAGCTTATCACTGATTATAAGTTGAACCTATAACAGCAGCATTCTTTTCTCCCTAGTATTCTAAGTATTAATCATCTAAGCGATCAGCTGCAGCTGCTTGAGATGGCTTATTGTTGTGTCTTGTATGATAACGTCTTGGTGCTTGCCTTTGCTGATGACCGTCTTGTCGTGACCCTTGTTGATTACCATCTTGTCGTGATCCTTGTTGATTGCCATCTTGTCGTGATCCTTGTTGATTGCCATCTTGTCGTGATCCTTGTTGATTGCCATCTTGTCGTGATCCTTGTTGATTGCCATCTTGTCGTGATCCTTGTTGATTGCCATCTTGTCGCGATCCTTGTTGATTGCCATCTTGTCGTGATCCTTGTTGATTGCCATCTTGTCGCGCTTCTTGCTGATGAGTGTCTCGTGATCTTTGCTGATGGTTGTCCTGCCTTTGTTGACCTTGAGGATTGTCTTGTCTTTGCTGTCCATGACCTTGCTTGGAGGATTGTCTTCTGGTTTGGTTTGCAGATCTAGAGCGTCTTCTCTGCGGCCTCTTATGGTTTGTATCATTTTCTTGTTTTTGTTCAATCTCTGGTTTCTTTGCAGAGTTGTAAACTTTAGGCTGACCATCTTTGGCTGGCAGAATGATATTCATAAATCGCTGAATAGCACTAGGGCTCTGCTTTGGATGCTCACGGTATAAGTTTTGAGGTACCAAAGGATTGGATTGATTGCCATTATTATTATGCCATTTCATGCTGGGTTCTATCTCTTCACGCTGCTGATAGCTCGCACCTTGAGGCAGCTCATTTAGACGTTTAATGGTGTATTTTGAATCAATATAATGATCATTGGGTACGATAATAATGGTGTTGTTATATTTTTTCTCAATATTTTCTAAATGCGTTCTTTTTTCATTTAGGATAAAGCAAGCAACATCTGGAGAAGTTTGGGCGACAATTGTAATGCCTGTAGCACCCACAGATCCATTTTCAACACTAAATAAAATGGCACTGGCCAAAGATAAAATTGAGCGATGAAATCCCAAACTTGAGCAGTGTTTACACTCTGTATAATGCTGATCTAGGATAGAAGGCCCTGTTCTTTGTCGAGATAGATACATACAGCCAGTTAAATCTGATATTTTTTCAAAACGAATTTTTGCTCTTTCTGTGTTGATATGTTGTTCAACTACGTTTTCAACTTTCTTTCTATTTTCACCTGAAACCATATCAATGAAATCAACGGCAATAATACCACCAATATCTCTAAGTGTGAGCTGTCTTAACAGTTCTCTTGCAGCTTCTACATTGGTCTTTAATGCAGTTTCTTCAATGTTTTTCGCACTGGTGGATTTAGAGGAGTTAACATCGATAACTGTCATTGCTTCACAATGATCAATCACGATTGAGCCACCAGAAGGCAACTGAATTTTTCTCATAAATAAGTTGTTAATGTCATTTTGAATACCAAAATGAGTAAAAATCGGGACTTTGTTTTGATATAAGGTCACTTTTTCAGCAAATTCAGGTCTGGTTAACTGTAAGTAAGTCTTTAATTTTTCATAAGTGGGTTCATGGTCAACAACAATTGAGTCAATGTTTTTACGCAAACGGTCGCGAACAGAACGGATTAATGTGTCAGCTTCTTGATGTATTAAAGCAGGCGCTTTGGCTGCAGCAGATACTTCATGTATGTTTTCCCAGTGATGGATTAAGCAATCTAGATCCCAAGCCAACTCATCTTTGGACCGGTTTACACCCTCTGTTCTGACAATGATAGAAAGATGCGCAGGAATATCCAATTGAGACAACATCTCTTTTGTTTTCTGACGATCATTGGCATCTGCTTTTTTAGAAACCCCATTGTTTTTTTGATTGTTATGCATAATAACCAAATATGCACCAGCAAGTGATAAGTTTGTGGTTAATGCAGCGCCCTTATTGGACTTCTCCTCTCTGGTCACCTGGACCAACACTGTTTGTCCCACAGAGATTAAATCGGATATTTTCGTATTATCGGAAGCTTCCTTCTGATAATATTTGGATGCAATCTCTTTAAATGGTAAAAAACCATGTCGCTGTGATCCAAAATCAGCAAATACCGCATCAATTCCAGATTGAATGCTGGTGATGGTTGCCAAATAAATATTACCACAGGTTCTATTTAAATCATTCTCTTGGGTTTCTAAAGCCATTAGCTTTTGATTGTCAATTACTGCTACACGGGGCTCTTCTGGCTGTGAAGCATTAATACACATAAATCTACTTGTCATTTCATATAACCTTACAATTACTTACAAAATTCAGTGAATGGGAACAATTTTAGACCGAAGTAAAGTTCTAACTTTTTTCGCTAGAATCGCTTTATGGTTTTAATCGATCAATTGGTAGGTTCCCCTATACTGAAACTACGTTGCTTTAAATTAACATATTTTTCTGCTATCATCAAACAATTTAAATATATAGCGTAATATGATAGTAATGAAAACAATTAATGATCGAGAAGGGCAGCGTTTGGATAATTATTTATTCCAGATTTATAAAGCGACGCCAAATTCACATGTTTATCGTATGATTCGTAAAGGTCGGATTAAAATTAATGGGAAATCGTGCAAGGATAACACATACAAATTGCAGCGTTTGGATGAAATTCAGATGCCAAATCCCATTAATCCTAAAAAGCCCATCCCATCTCAAAAAACGATTAATGTTGTAAAATCAATGATTGTCCATGAGTGTGAAGACTTTTGGTTATTGAATAAGAAACCTAACTTTTGCGTTCACCATTCTCAAAGGGACACTTTTGGAATTATTGAGGTTATGCAGCATCTATATAGTGAAGCACATCTAATACATCGTTTGGATAGAAACACCACTGGTTGTCTATTAATTGCTAAATCTTATGATGTTTTAAAAACCATCCAAGAATTATGGAAAGATAAAAAAGTAAAGAAATATTACCAACTGTTGTCTTTTGGTAAATGGAAGTATTCAAACAGAATCTCTGTTAACAAGCCGCTTTTGCGTTTAAATGATGATTCAAATCAAGTGATGGTTTCTCAAAGAGGGAAAGAAGCGGTAACGCATTTTTATCTTTTACAACAATACAAGGGGTATTGTTTGCTAGAGGCTTTGATAGAAACTGGTCGAACACACCAAATTCGCGTACATGCCAGTAGTATCTCATATCCCATTGTTGGTGATAGGCGATATAATCATCTAGAGAATACGTTAACTGAACATATTTTCTTACACGCTGCCAAATTGGATTTTATTTGGAGAGGGGAACATAAAGTGCTAGAATGCAATATGTCGACTGAGCAACTGAAATGTCTACAAGACCTAGATTAATTTGCTTTGATTGGGATGGAACCTTAATTAATGCATCTGATAATATTACCTATAGTATTATTGAAACTGGGGTGAGCTTCGGTTATAAACGCCTACACCCCAAATTAATTGAGAGTAAAATAGGCCTGCCATTTGGACAAGTGATCAACGCATTATTTCCTAATATTAATATAAATGCATTTGAACGTCTGTATCTGGAAACATATCAAGAGCGCCCGATCTCCGCTTTATTGCCGCATGCGCTTGAGGTTATACATCATTTAAAGCATGCTTTTATTTTGTCTATTGTCACCAATAAACAAAAAGTTTTGGTCGAAAAGGAATTACAGCACTACAAACTTGAGCAAAGTTTTGATTCTGTTTTTTCCGCGCAAGACTATGCTGCGAAGCCATCGCCAATAATGCTTAGAGAAGCTGCGATGTCTCATCATGTTTCTTTATCTGAAACTTGGTTGGTGGGGGATAGTTTATCTGATTTTTATGCAGCACAAAGCGCAAGTATCAATAAAGTTATTTTACTTAAGCCCAAACATATACCACGATGGGGGGATAATTTAATCTCCATTCAGACACTGGATGAGCTATGTCAACTCTTAAGCGTTCCGGTTTATGAATAATTGCTTGCATTCAATATGGTTTGTGGCTATAATTGCAAAATCTAATTTGATATGAGGTATTTAAATGGCCGTACAAAAAAGTAGAAAATCCAAAGCCAAGGCGAAAACTCGTCGCACAAAAAAATTAAGTTTTTCACAAATCATAACTGACCCAGTTACTGGTGAGAAAGTATTAAGACATCACGTCACTAATACAGGTTTTTACAAAGGTTCTCAGGTAACACCTAATAAGGTGGCATCTAAAGAAACTGATGAGTAAAAGCAAATTAGCTGTTGACCTTATGGGTGGAGACCTTGGTCCTAAATATTTAGCAAAAGGATTAATTGCATCTGCAATAGCACACCCTGATGTTACCTATTATGCCGTTGCGCTACCACACGTCTTGTCACAGTGTTTGGCAACTAGGCCTCAAAATATAGAAGTTATACCTGCAGAACATGAAATAACTATGCACATGTCGGTATCTGAAGTTGTTAAAATCGGTGCCAGTTCATCAATGGGTACAGCCATTCAATTGGTTGCAGAGGATAGGGTTGATGCTTGCGTGAGTTGTGGTAATACCGTAGGACTTATGACCTTAGCTTTTAAAATGTTAAGAATGCAGCCAGGTATTAGAAGACCAGCATTGCTTTCATCCATTCAATTCAATCAACATAGAACTTATTTAACGGACCTTGGTGCCAATATTTTACCAAAACCTGAAGATTTTTTAGACAATGCTAGATTGGCTGTTGATTATATATCAGTAGAAAATCCAAAAATTGCGATATTGAATATCGGTCGTGAACCGTCAAAAGGAACACCTTTGGTGAAAGAAGCTGCGAAGTTACTAATATCATCTGAGTTAAATTATGTGGGTTTTGCTGAAGGGCATGATATTTTAAGCAATCAGTATGATATTATTTTAAGTGATGGTTTTGTTGGGAACTGTATTACCAAATTTATGGAGAGTATGTTAAGTATCTTCTGTAAACTTAGTCCAGATATAGCCAATACCAATAAATTGCCAAAAATTAATTATGCAGCATTGTTTGCTGGTTTAAATGGTCGCGTTTACAAAACACATGGTCATAGCACTGCTCAAATCTTTTCACAAGCACTTGAGGATATAATCTCTCAAGAGCAATTGCTTATTTCAGCTGAATAGGCTTGGCACAATAAGAATTATTGATTACAATAAGCTAGAATTTAAATTAAGGGTCATTATGTCAAATGTAGATGTTCGAGTTAGAGAAACAATTTCAAAAGTTTTAAATATTGATATAGAGAAAATTAAGATGGAGTCTTCCTTTCAGGAAGATCTGGGTTCAGATTCATTGGAAGTTGTTGAAGTTATTATTGCACTTGAAGAAGAGTTTTCTATAGACATTCCTGATGAAAGGGCTGAGCGTGTCACTAAAGTTTCTGAAGCCTGCAGTATTATTGACGAAATTATAGCGATGAGTGAGTAATATGGATAAACCATATTTTATTGCTATTGAAGGAATTGAAGGCGTTGGTAAAACAACGTTAACTCAAGAAGTTATCAAATACTTTGATCAAAAAAATATATCTTGCCGCCTAACCCGTGAACCTGGTGGTACACAATTGTCTGAGAAATTAAGAACAATTTTAAAAGATAAGGAAAATGACATTGATCCAATTACAGAATTGCTATTGATGTTTGCATCTAGATCACACCATGTTAACCATCATATTAAGCCATTATTGAAAAAAGGAATCTCTGTCGTCTCTGATCGGTATGTTGCAGCAAGCTATGCTTATCAGGGTGCTGGAAGGGGAATTGATCTTCAATATATTAAAAATTTAGATCAAATGGCTTGTGGAGACGTCCAGCCTGATTATACTATTTTAATTACTTGTCCAGTAGATGTTGCCATTTCTCGTGTGAATAGCCGCAATGAAGAAATTGACCGTTTTGAAGAAGAGAATAAAAGTTTTTTTGAAAGAGTACAGCAAGGCTATTTAACATTAGCAGAGAATAATGATCGATATATTGTCATCAATAGTGATCAATCCTTAAAGGATACAGTTAAGAAACTTAGAAAAATTCTTGATGATATACTGTGTTAATCATCAATTATTTTATTGATATGTTAGAAAAAAAGCGTTTAGCGCATGCATATGTTATTGATAATATATCAGAAACTTCAGCAATTGATTGTTTTGAAAAAATTAAAATTTCAATGAAGGTATTGGATCAAGATGCCCATTTTATTACCTCAGAAAATCAGAATATAAGCGTTGACAAGATTCGTTTCATTAATGATAGATTGACGAAATCTCCCATTGGCCATAGACATTTAGTGGGCATCAATCCCGCGCAGAAACTCAATACATCTGCTTGTAATGCTTTGCTAAAGTCTTTAGAAGAGCCGCCAGGTAATACGTGTTTTATTCTATTTTCAAAAAATAAAAATAATTTATTGCCAACTATTTTATCTCGTTGCCAAATCCTTAGACACGCTTCTCCAGATCTTTCTCAGTATGCTTCGCATTCTTCTTATAAAATGATAAAGGAAATATATCAGCATAATCCTGGTATATTGGAAGAATCGCTACAGGGGCTTAAACTATATGAGGCATTACAATCTAATAAACCCCATATTGCGCTTCACAACTTAGAGATTGAATCATCTAATTTAATACAATTAAGTATACAGATTATAGCGGGCATGATTCTAAAATCCCCAAACCCAAAACTTTTTTCAGTATATGATAAGCTCATATTGCTGGCCAAAGATTATCGTGCATTTCAAAATTTAAATGAAAAGGCTTTATTGGATAGGATAGGGCTTATATTTCAACATTCAGTGTAAAGAACGCTGTGTGCTAAATTTTTTGGATATTTAAAAATAGCAATTGCCTTGTTTATTTAAGCCAGCGTGATTCTGTTGTTAAGCTTTCAGTATTCACTAATGCCGCCCCACCCACTGCAATAGCACTGACTGATCTTTGAACCTCGGTGCTTGCTATAAAACTTACAATATTTTTCATTTTAGAAATGTGCAAAGCAGTGAATGATACATTAATAATTATTTCTGCGATATGAACAAGAATTAAGTTTGTACCTGCAAAATAACTAAGTTTTGCTAATAATGTAGAATCTCCGGAAAGAGCTGAATTTCTTTGCAAAAAATTGATAAAATAGCGAATTGGTATAATGCTGATGGTGTACAGGCACATTGCTGGGGCAAAGTTGCCTGCAGTCAAAAGATTAGCAGCTAAATTCGCAAGAACAGCGAATGTTATATAGTGGAGTAAAGAAAGTTTAATATGTATATGTTCATTTTACTCTCTTGTTTTTATTAAATATGTTTATTGTAACGTAAATTCTATTAAAAATAGATATATATGGCTATAAGGAAATGTCATATTTAGACTGACCAATCATAGAAGGTAAATTTTTCCAAGTGACAAACACATGTCGCCTATCAAAAATTATGGTCATTTGAAGGTCATAAATGAAAAAAATCTATTGGGTAGATTAGGGTTTATATTTCATTATATAATTTATCTTAAAAATAATGAGTGAGAATTAATACGTGGATTTAAGATAGAAAACTTCAGCAGTTTTTTCTAATGTTTCTTTATCAAAGGCATAATCACCATAAAGCGAAACGCTACTGTCTTTATTTATTAAAAGCTTAGCGCCAAATGAAATCAATGCTTTCCTGAAAGAGATTGCTAAAGGTGTATTTTCACTCAATACAATATTATTTATGCTATGACAGGTCAAACTTGAAGAAGCTGACTTAAATAGCTTGTTGGGGCTTATTTCAATAAACTTGGTTTTCATACATGCAGAATTACTAACAATGGTATGTTCATTGATATTATAATAATTTTCATTAATATTTTTATTGATTTTTACGGGAAAATTAGTTGTTTTAATTGGATTTATGTCTGAAAAATATAAAGTAAAGGGGATATATCTGTATATATAAATACAAAGCAAGTTAAATTTTAGTTTATAAGCTAGCATGATAATAGCGGGTAATGAAAAAGAAACATAATTCAAAAGAATTTTTTTAATTTTGTCATTATCGACAGTGGCAATTATATTTGGGTCTAAGTTATCATTACTGGGGTTGTTTATGAATAAGGTGGTATAGTATAAATCTTGACTGGTTAAATGGTCACCATTTTCACGTTTGTAGAAATAGCAAAGATACGTCAATAATTGGTTTAAAGCTGGATGACCTACTACAGCATCTTGCCCATATTTGGATTCTAATATTATGCTGAGATCTCTTTTAATATAATGATAATCCCTTGGACCACTTATAAGAAATTCGACAAGTTTACTAAGTGTTTCTAAGACAGCTTCCTTTGAAGCTATAGTTCTGCTAATGGCAGAACTATGGTTAATTTCTAAAACACTTGTAATAAGACTTATTACTGATGGTGCTCCTTCGTTTAAATGCATAGAAAACTACCTCTTTTTTAATTTAAAGATTATAACAAAAATGGTCATTGATAATGAATACAATAAAATATTTTACCGAGATTGGACCGTTGTTAAACTTTCTGTTGTAACCAAAGCTGCCATAAAAGTTGTTGCAGCTATAATAGGTCCTTGCACTTCATTGCTTGTCATAAGCTTTCCAGCAACTTTTAATGCAGGAATGTGAAACACTGCTGATAATATATTGGCCACAGCCTCTGTGATATGAAAAAGAATTGAGCTACAACCCATTAGAAAACTAAGTTTGCTTAGCAGTGAATCACTTTCAACTAATGTACAGCTTTGTGCGCGTTCTGCAAATTTATACAGTGGTATAATGCTAATGCTATACAATAGTACAGCAGGAACAATACTGCCTGAAAGTAAAAAACTTGCAGCAAAATCTGTAAGCACTGCAAATGTAATGGAGTGCAACAAAGGCATAATTCTAATATATCGATATACCTGCATATCGGTTAATGCTGCTATAGCGATAGAGGACAAAATAACAATAGGAAGCACAATAAAAAAACTTATAAGCTTAAAAGGCAAAAGAAGTAAATTAAGTGGAGATAAAAGAAGCACAGTTATCAGTGGTAAAAAAGTAATTATATTTGATAATTCTGGTTTAAAAGAAATTTCAGCTTGTTCATAAACATGCTTTCTAAAGCCTCTTAGAGCGCCATCAAATAATTCTGGCAACAAAAAAGCGTAACCTTCTGAAATCTTTTCAGGTTGTTTATTGTCAATCGGCACAGTCATTAAATCAATTAGAAAAAATTCAAACACTGAAAATGAATTCATACTGGCTGCACCAAGTGCTAAAATGAATGGTGATGCAAAATATGCCAAAGCAAGTGTTGCAAGAAAGGTTATGGACAGTTTATTTTTATATTTCATGTATCTCTCAAGTTTTTCCAGTTATATAGATTAACATAAATATTAAAAAAAAATAAAGATTTTTTTCAACAACTTGCATCATCACTGATCACAATGCCTTTTAGAAAATGGCGATTTGCAGATGTAATTTTAACAGGCAATATTTTCCCAATGATGGACTCATCAGAAGGGGCGTTTACATATCGGCAATTTTCAGTTTTTCCAGCTATTTCCTGATTGGATTTTTTAGATAAGCTCTCAAATAAAACTAGTTCTATTGTCCCAATCATAGCCTGACTGATGGCATCGGCTTGCTTTTGAATCATCTCTTGCACAATGGCAAGTCTTTCTTTTTTTACATCCATAGGTGTTGGGTCATCTAGATCTGCAGCAGGGGTGCCTGGACGTTTAGAGTAGATAAAACTAAAAGAGTGATCGAACTTGGATCTTGATATAAGATCTATTGTTTTCTGAAAATCATCATCTGTTTCACCAGGAAAACCGATGATTAGATCAGTAGAAATGCATATCCCTGATCTAATTTTTCGAAGTTTGGCAATTTGTTCTTCAAATATTTCAACTTCATAGCCTCGTTTCATCAATGATAAGATGCGATTAGAGCCACTTTGTACTGGAAGGTGCAAATGATTAACAAGCTTTGGTATATGCGCGTATGCATCAATTAAATCTTGTGAGAAAGCCTGTGGGTGAGAGGTTGTGAAACGAATTCTTTCAATACCATTGAGACCAGAAATATATTGTATAAGATCTGCAAATCGCACCTTGGTACCATTTACACTGCTTTCATAATCATTGACATTTTGGCCAAGTAAATGAATTTCTTTTACCCCTCTATCAGCAAGTACCTGACATTCTTGTAGCACTTGTTTAATATCCTTGCTAAATTCTTCACCTCGAGTATAAGGAACAATGCAAAATGAACAATATTTACTGCAGCCTTCCATAATTGAAACAAAGACGCTAGGTGAGCGATCAGTTGGTGTGGGCATATTTTGAAATTTTTCTTTTTCAGGAAAGGAAATATCAACGATTGGTTGATTGCTGTGACAATGAGATTGTATCAATTTAGGAAGTCGATGTAGTGTCTGTGGGCCAAAAACAATATCAACAAAAGGTGCTCTGCGTATGATGTTCTCGCCTTCCTGACTGGCAACACAGCCACCAATTGCAATAATCGCATTTGGGTTCTTCTCTTTGACTTCCTTCCAACGGCCAAGCGTAGAATATACTCTATCCTCAGCTTTTTTTCGGATAGAGCAAGTATTCATCACCAATATATCAGCTTCATGAAAAGAGTTAACCGTCTCAATTAACATATCTTGCATCAAGGTATCACGGATAACATTTGAATCTGCAACATTCATTTGGCAGCCATAGGTTTCAATATATAACTTCAATTTCATTTGTGGTTCTTGCTATCTTTTAGAAAGAATGTAACGAAAAATGCCAAAAGGCATAAAACAGGCATAATTAAAAAAGCTTGTTGAAATCCAGCCTCTGTAAAAACAGCTGCTCCTTCTTTTTGACTTTCTATTAGTGAGCCAATCCAACGCTGTAATGGGCCACCAAACATAACAAACATATTGACAACAGCCACAGCTGTGCCTGAACAAGATCGGGGGCACAATGCTGTTGCAACTTTAAACACCACTATTTGAAAAGAGCTGAAAATGCCTAAGAAAAAAATCAATGCGGCATAGGTATACAAATCTCCAATACCACCATATATCATTAATGTTAATAAAACTGTACAAACAGTGGATGATATCATTAATAATAATCGATTGTCGTTTATCATATATTCAGCAATATAACCAGTTATTGGTGCACCAATAATCCAGCCCCAAAATAACAGTGATGATAGGAAGGAAGCTGTTTCAGGTGAATAATGCTTAATGTGAATAAAATAAGGAATACCCCATAATCCACCAAATAATAGGGTTGGCAAATACAATGCAAGGCCTATAAAGCCAACAAGCCAGATTTGTGGATTACGAATAACAGAGAAAAATGCTTTACGAATATTTTTGATCCTTTTGCTAAAATGATGTGATCGATTAAGTTTAATCCGATCGTGAACAATGAAATAAATAATAATTAATAGTATCAAACCGGATATTACTGAGACATCTATTGTGGTTTTCACCCCCAAATTTTGTATTAAGTAGGTAATCGTTGTTAAACTTAAAATAGCGCCAAGCATGCCCAAAGAGGTTGCAGCACCAACAGCAAGCGTGAAATGACGTTTGGGTAACCATACAGTCGCTGTTTTTAAGACGGCAACGAAGCCAAATGCTGAACCAAACCCAATGAGCATTCGGCCAATGATCACTGATGTAAAGTTATTTTCAACACCAAAAAACACACTACCAATGACACAACTAATAACCGCTAAGAATAAAGGTTTTCTAACGCCAAATTGATCAACAATTGTACCGACTAAAATTTGCATTGGTATATATGTCCAGTAATAAGCAGCATCAATTGTTCCAATACCAGCCAAATTAACTGAGTAGTGAGCAATAAAGTAGTCTATCATTGGAGATGGCTCAACTCTTAAGAAATATTCATAAGCATAGAAGAGAATCACTGTAATGGTTACAAGCCACCCAATATTAGTGGGTGCATTTTTATCTATATTTGTATGAGACTTTATCATTCAACCTGCCTACAGCCGGTTTCAGGAATGTCTTTCAAAAGGGGGAAAGACATTAAGATTATGATTGGCAGAATTAAAAAAGCATAGAAATATAATTCACTGTTTTGCATTAATGGATAATGCTCAGGTAGCTTGTCAATTAGGTAAGTAATAAACGGTACACTGAGAATACCCCCGATCATATTGATACTGTTCATAAGGCCAAGGCCAATAGAAAGTATATGCGGGGGATTTATTTCCTTGAAGACTGTATAGCACAGTAAGAATCCCCATGTCATGAATCCAAAGCTAAAGGTTAATGCCGTGGTAATTACTTGATTGAAAAACTCATTTCCAGTATTTATATTTAACATCATTAAAACCAGTGTAATCAAAATTATAATGGGGGTTAAAATCAAAACTGGGCGTCTTCTTTGCATCCTATCACTGATTGCACCCAATAATGGCGCTCCTATTATGCTGGCAAATAAAGTGGTACTCATCATATGGCATGCAACTGTTTTGCTATAACCATAATAATTTGTGAAGAACAATATACCAAGGCTGTCTTTAAAGACCAGAAGTGGGGCGAAAACCAGCATGCCATAAAAAATAAGTACCATGCTTAAGCGATTTTGTAATACAAGTTTTAGCTGTGAATACACATCTGAAAACTTTAATTTCTTTTCTTGTATATCATTAAAATTGGATATGAATATAAGTGATATGAGGCTAAGACCCAAGCCAAAAAATGATAAGGCTAAGAATATTTGTTCATAATTGTAGGTCTGTAAAAGATTCAGAAAAGGCCTGTTGCCCAATATAGAGCCAAAATATCCCAAACTGACAGTCGCACCTGCTAAGCTTGCAAACCAGTTGGCTGAAAACCACTCTGCTGCGAGCTTAAAAGAACCAAGCACGGAAAATGAAGCAGCACCACCCATAATGAAGCGTGTGACCAGAATTATTTTATAAGATGTCGTAAAGGCCAATACTGCGCAAGCAGCTGAAAAAATCAATAATGCCAAAGTCATAATTTTTTTTAAGGCATAATTATCCAGCATAATGCCAACTGGAATCATCATGATAGCGTACGCAATTGTATAAAAAATACTAATTAAGCCATATTGATACATCGTAATGCTATACTTATTCATTAATATTTCAGGCATTAAGGCAATTGCTGAAATTATTATTTGGTGGTAAGCGTAGAATAATGCTGCAGTTGCCCAAGCAATAAAAGCCCATAATGAATTTTGTGAGTGTTTTGTAGCCATCCTACTTTATATCACATTTAGAGCTATTACATTTTTTACCAATCATGCTTATGACAGTATAGGTAAATACATAAGCCCCCGTCGCTATAGCAACATGTGTTGCAATATATAACAATGTTTGATCTAGTACGAAGAAGCGAGTCACATAACCCAGTGCGGCCAGAGTAAAAGATCCGAATAAAATACTGCTTTGACAACAATATTTAGCACTACACTGACTAATTTCCATTCCAAGAAATAAGGCACATAGGAATACCAATCTTTCTTCCATGCTAGCATTTGGGTTTAAATATAAACTTAGAGCCCATGATATGGCGACAAAGCTTGTCATTGAAGCCAATTTACTCAATATTTTTCCGCAACATTTCATTTCATTTCTCCGAATTAGATAATAACATTTTCAATAAATTATTTAGCATTTCAGGGTTAGCTTGACCTTTTGTTTCCTTCATCGCTTGGCCCACAAAAAATCCAAATAATTTCTCTTTACCATTGCGATATTCAGCTAACTGTTTCGGGCTTGCTTTTAATATTCTATGCAATATCTCTTTTAGCTCATCCTCATTGTCCAACTGTCTGAAGCCTTTTTCAGCAACCACAGTCTTAAATGATTTGCCTTCTTCCCACATGAAAATCACAATATCCTTAGCCATCTTAGACGAAATTGAACTATCTTTCAATGCACTTAAAATATCAGAGATGTCATTTATGGTTAATGGGAGGTTTTTAAAAGTCAATTGGTGCTTATTGCTTAAGGCTGAAATAGGGCCAAGTAGCCAGTTAGAAATTATTTTTACATCATGTTTTTTACTCAAAGCTTCAAAGTAATTACCCATATAACGATTAAAAGCAATAATGTTGGCATCAGTGTTGGATAACCCCATTTCTATATATTGTAATCGGCGATCAAAAGGGGAGGCTGGCAATTTCTCACAAGCATTATCAATAAATTCTTTATTAATCCATATAGCTGGTAAATCAGGCTCACGGAAATAACGATAATCATGAGCAGATTCTTTATCTCTCATGCTTTCTGTTCGATTTTTTGCTTCATTATATAATCGTGTTTCCTGCACGATGGGCTCAGAATTTTCAATCATAGCCGTTTGTCGACTTACTTCATACTCTAATGCTTTTTGAATAAACTTAAATGAGTTCATATTTTTTAACTCAACCCGAGTACCCAAAGGTGCATTTTTATCTTTTCGCAGTGAAATATTCACATCAGCACGAAATGAGCCCTCTTGCATATTCCCATCGCAAATTTCTAAATAAGTCACAATTGAGTGCAAGCGCTTTAGGAATGCGACAACCTCTTCAATGCTATGTAAATTAGGCTCAGTAACAATTTCTAACAATGGTTGTCCTGCTCGATTTAGATCAACCCCACTAATACCATGCTGATAGCCGTGTACAGATTTTCCCGCATCTTCTTCTAAATGTGCATGATGTATATGACATCGTTTTTCTTTGGAGTTAAGTTCATAGTCAACGTATCCACCAACGAGAATTGGAGATTCATCCTGAGTAATTTGATAGCCTTTGGGCAGATCAGGGTAAAAATAGTGCTTACGGACAAAAGTCGTCATTTCCGCTATATCAGCATGTAGCCACTTTCCAAGCATAATAGCTTGTTTAAGCATTTCTTTATTCACAACAGGTAATGTGCCTGGGAAGCCCATATCAATTTCAGACGCACAGGCATTGGGTTTTTCGCCAAAGCGCGCAGGACTTGAAGAAAAAGCCTTTGTTTTGGTACTTAATTGTACATGTATTTCTATTCCAGCATCGAATTGCATATTTTATCCTCAATCTTTAAACGGTTCTGGACATAAGTTATGCCAGTTTGTTTCCATCTGATAACGATGCGCTATTCGTAAAATTGTTTCTTCTTTAAAACGATTACCAATTAATTGCATGCCAACAGGTAGGCCATTTTCATGAAAACCTATTGGAATGGAGATAGCAGGTAGACCAGCTAAGTTCACAGTCACCGTATAAATATCTGAAAGATATATATCTCTTGGAGAGCGATTTTTCTCATTCAGTTTAAGTGCTGTGGATGTTGTTGTGGGTGTTAAAATGGCATCCACTTCTAGAAATGCTTTTTTATAATCTGTGCGAATAATCTGCTTTACCTTTCGAGCTTTTTGGTAATAATCTTTAGAATAGGCGCCTGATGAAGCAAATGTACCAATTAATATACGTTTTTTAACCTCATCACCAAGACCATACTCGCGACTCAATTCATAGATATCTCGTATAGACTTGGTTTTTGCATGGCGGTAACCATAACGGATTCCATCAAATCGTGCGAGGTTTGAAGCACATTCAATTGGTGCTAAAAGATAATAAGTTGGAATGGCGTATTTTAAATTTTCTAAATGAATGGGGACTAAAATAGCACCCAGGGATTCTAGTTGTTTCATAGCTTTTTGAATAATTTCCTGACATTTAGGGTCAAGACCATAAGCAAAAAACTCCTCAGGAATGCCAATTTTTAGTCCCTCAATTGATTCCGTCAACCTCTCTGTGAAATCACAGAAAGCAAGTTTTTGTGTCGTTGCATCCATGGGGTCATGCTGACATAAAACATTTAACAGCATTGCAGCATCATACGCAGAAGCTGTCATGGGGCCTGCTTGATCCAAACTTGATGCAAAAGCAACCATGCCATATCTAGAAACTCGACCATAGCTGGGTTTAATGCCAGTAATGCCCGTAAATGCAGCTGGCTGGCGAATAGATCCACCTGTGTCAGTACCAGTGGCACAAGGTGCCAATCTAGCTGCAACGCAAGCAGAAGAACCTCCTGAGGATCCACCAGGACAGTAATCCAAATTCCAAGGATTTTTTACAGCACCATAAGCACTATTTTCATTGGTTGAGCCCATTGCAAACTCATCCATATTAAGCTTTCCAAGGTTAACCAGGCCACTTTTTTTACATAGATTAATTACCTCAGCATTGTAGGTAGAGTAAAAACCTTCTAGCATTTTGGAACCACAAGTGGTTGGCATATCAGTTGTACAAAAGATATCTTTTTGCGCAATTGGAATACCCAAAAGAGGTGACTTATCACCTTTAGATAATTGTTTGTCAGCTTGAGCAGCTGCCTCTAGAGATGCTTCAGGATTTGTATGAAGATAAGCATTCAATGTAGAGTTATAGCGCTTAATTCGATCCAAAAAAGTTTTTGTTAGCTCCACAGAAGATATTTTCTTCGTTTGTAATGCCTCTGATAATTCAGATAACGAGTATTCGTATATTTTTTTATTCATTATCTTCACCAATAAATTGAGGAACATTAAAATACCCTGTATCAGCATCATAATGCTTAGCTGCCTTTTCTAGGCCTTTATGATTCACCATAACAATTTCATCCTCTCGACAATCTTCAGCGTTAACGAAAATACGCTCGGGTAAATAATCATCATCCAACTCTAGGTCATCTAAAGCATGGAACATTTCTAAAAGACCTGTGAAATCAGATTGAAATCTAATTATCTCATCATCGGTTAACCTAAGCTTAGCAAGTTTAGCGATATTGGTTACTATTTCATTACAGATTTGCTGATCTGCAGCATTGTTTATGGACATAAGGGCACTATAACTGTTTACAACTATGATAGTCGTAATAATATTTGTGTCAACCAGGAATTTAGGCTAGATTATTGTTAGAATCATCACATACGGAGATTACAAATGTTTCGATTCGGTTGGTTGGATAAATACTCAACACGGATTTCTGTAGACCTCGGTACGGCAAATTCCTTGATAGTGTGTGCAAAAACAGGGGAAATTTTATTAAATGAACCCTCTATTGTCGCGACAAAATCAAAAGGATATGGAGGAGAGACCCGCATCTGTGCTTTTGGTAAAGAAGCCAAAAAAATGGTTGGGCGTACACCAACAGGAATGGCAGTTATCAGGCCATTGCAATATGGTGTCATTGCTGATTTCAGAGTCACTGAAGAAATGTTGAAACATTTCTTACACCAAGTTATGCCAAAAAACATCCCGAATCGCTGGCTAAGGCCAGAGGTTGTTATTTGCGTACCATATGGTTCTACTCAAGTAGAAAGAAGGGCGATTAAAGAATCAGCTATTGGTGCTGGTGCTGGCACTGTTTATTTAATTGATGAGCCAATGGCTGCAGCCATTGGTGCAAATTTACCCGTAGAATCTGCTTCAGGGTCTATGGTGGTTGATATAGGCGGGGGCACAACTGAAATTGCAATTATTTCATTAAATGGAATTGTTTATGCTGAGAGCATTCGAATTGGGGGAGATAAATTTGATGATACAATCATCCATTATGTCCGTCGAAAATTTGGATGTTTGATTGGAGAGGTTACTGCTGAGAAAATTAAACAAACGATTGGTATGGCTTTTCCATCTGAAGACATCAAAGAACTACAGGTATCTGGACGCAATATAACAGAATGCATACCCAGAAGTTTTGTAATCAACAGTAATGATGTATTAGAGGCTCTACAAGAACCCTTAGCGGGGATTATCGACGCAATTCGAACAGCATTAGAAAATGCACCACCAGAGCTTTTAGCTGATATTAAAGAAAGGGGACTAGTCTTAACAGGGGGAGGTGCTTTACTCAGAGACATTGATCGATTGATTGCTGAAGAAACCCGCCTTCCAGTTATTTTGGCAGAAGAGCCTTTAAACTGCGTGGCTAAGGGCGGTGCCAAAATATTAGAAATGCTAACACAATACGGAAGTGATATTTTATCTACAGAATAGTGGTGAAAAAACAGTATCTATTTATAATTATAATTATTTCAACATTGCTGGTAACCTACATTGGTCGTCTACCAAGATATTACTCAAGCATATCGTTACAAAATGGTAACTTGAAAAAAACAAATGATGGTTTTTTATTTGCTGTTGCAATTGATAACCGTTATCATTGTTTGGCAAAAAAGATCTCAAAACATGAGTATACACTAGAGTATATCAATAAAATTGTACGACTTAAACGTTGTCAGGTTGTCAGGACAACTGGTTTAGATGATCAATTTTCTGAAGATATAATTATTGGCTATATTTCAGATGTATTAATTTCTGAAAATGATATATACCAAAATATTTCAGTGCGTTCTAACGTTCAGGGGTGCAAGATCCAGGAACTATAGTTAGTGGTGGGCTGACTATGGAAATCGCTTCTACAGCAGCCACTGCAATAGCCGTTACTTTATGGCCAGGTTTAAAGATATATACTGCATCCCTTTCTGTCCTATTCGGTCGACTTTCTTTTGCCATTGCAATTTTTAGAGCCAATGCTTTATTAGAATCCGTCAGTGACTCTCTAGATACAAATCTGACAAAATCAAGAAAGGCATCATAGATTACATACCTTGGCTGCAAAAGAAAGAAAATATCCGCAAGCGCTGCCTCAATAGATGTTTTTTTTGAAAAAACAATGGAGGCATGATTAAGGCCGCGTTTTATCCATAATGATTCAAATGGTTTAGCAAATAGACTCCGCCATTGTTTTATATTTCCACCAATGCTCTCTTTAATTGTAAGAATATGAGTTTTCATGGTACTAGATATTGTGTCTACGGTAATAAATTTAGCATTTATTAAATATAAGCATAATGAAAAAATGCCAAAAAATGATAATGCCATCTCTGATGAAAATTTACCATCAGTTCCTTTCTTGCTGTTGCTCACTATTTTAGGAAAGAGGCCTTCAAGCTCTTTATCACCCAGCATATGTAGGAATTCAACCTTCTTTAGAATTTCAGGATTAATTTTTAAAACATCGTAGATACAATTGGGTTGCTTAAGTGCAATTAACCCAATTTCTTGTGCCTTCCTCTCACAAAATTCTTTTATAGCAAGATTTAATACCACACGGATGCCTGTAAATGGACACCAAAATCCTTGCGAACCGTTGTATAGATTTTCTTTATGTATTAATGAATATACAGTTTCCATCAGATGGGTAATATGACGGCTGTACATTATTTTAACAAATAGTATGGTAATATTACTATCTGGCAGTTGTGTCTCTGCTGGCTGTTGTGCCGTTTGGCAATGCGCATAAATATCCGCAATAGCACTAAACTGTTGATATGTGACTGCAGCATCATAAATCCATTTAGTAATATTGGGTAGTCGACTAGGGTGTTTTCTTTTGTCTGTTCTGTAATCGGGATCTCGAGGTAAACTGATATAGAGATCAGGACGGCCGAATCCCGAGAGATCTTTTAATGGTGGATTAGTGGGTTCTCGTTTTTTAAGCTCCAGGTGATGAAGCGCATAATGCGCAATAGATGCAATCTCAACAATCAAGGTCCTATCTATAGGACAAATCCACAGTTTAATGCCATCGTCGGTATTAATAATTGCAAATTTATAGTCAAAATGTAGATGATGTGCGAGACACACAATGAATAAAAGTTTGTCAAATCTTGCTGAACTTATATAGGCTTTGTTTATGTGGCTAGCCAATTTTTCTTTAACGGGAAATTTAAGTGCGTCAATCAATTCTTCAATTACTTGCTGATGCAGTTTTGCAGGAAAGCGATCGCTTAGAAATTCTGCTTTGCTAGAGAGAATATCAGCATATAATGCTTCCATTTCCTCTGCCGTTACCCATCCATCTATCTGATAATGTTCTTTTATTTGTAAATTTATAAGATGTCGTTTTTCAGGTTTTGAACAATTAATGTAATTTTCTACAAAACCATACATTCTAATAGTTACTGTTTCCTCAAAGTTTTTAAGATGCCCGCACATAAATCTAGCCAAAAGCTTAACAATAGATTCTTCAAGGGAAAGCATGCATTCATTTAAACGTGTCTCTTCATTAATTCTTGAAAAATCAATAAAATCTGTATAGAGGTTGACTCTAGGCTTTGTGAGGTCAATACCAAGATCTTTTAAAGTTAGTTCTCCACTTTTATTATTATGCTTGGTTTTAACCATAGGCTCTTTGCCAGACAATATATAGTAAACCGGCTCATCACCATAACTTGTAGAAAATAAAAAATTGATAAATTGAAATGCTGTATCTTCTAATGAATTTCCAAATCCTTTTCCCATTAATTTAGAAATCAACTCTATATCGGTCATCCTTATACCTCTTCTTCCCAGATTACATGATAACAATTAGTTAGGGATACATCAAGGTTTAAAGCTTTGATAGATAATGCTAAGGGCTTTTTTAATATCATCAGAATTTGTTTGAATCCCGAAGGAAAATCGGATGCAATGCATTGCTTTATCATATGATAAGCGAGCCTTTAACACGTGAGACACACCATCACTGCATGCAGAACTTATTTGACAATAGATACCTTCTCTAATTTTAGCAATTGATGTTTCACAAGCTTTGTGAAAGTGAATGTTAACGATACTTTTAACACCATCGGATAATAGGGTATGTTCTATATTTTCCAATCCCAATAGAAATTCCTCCCTAATTTCTGTAATCCACTGTATATTTTGATCAAACTCTTTATGTGCGAGATGATAAGCTTGTCCCATTAAATCAATTAAAGCCACAGACATTGTGCCACTTCTGATTTTCTTCGATCCATGAATAATCGGGCAGAGATGTCGATTTTTTGCAATATATAATGCACCTATCCCTTGAGGTCCATAGCATTTGTGAGATGAAAGACTGATGAAATCAAATGGAAAATCAACTAAGGAAAATTTAATTTTACCAATCATTTGACAAGCATCTAAATGAACCATAAAGCCATTTTCCTTTTGAAGAGAGACTAAGGGAGAAAGATCTTGTATTAGTCCAGTTTCATTGCAGACTCCATTGACAGATATTAAGATTGTATCTGATCTAATATGTAGAGCTAGGTTTTCATAATTTATTCTTCCATCTTTTTGAATGGGTAAAACTGTTACAGTAAAACCTTCTTGTTCTAATGATTGGCAGGCTTTTAAGGTAGCTGAGTGCTCAGATGCAAAAGTAATAATATGTTGTCCGCTTTTTTGGTAAAAACGTGCAGCACCGATAATTGCTGTGCTGATCGACTCTGTTGCACCTGATGTGAAAAACAACCTTTTGTGATCGCCATTAAAGTATCGACAAATATTTATTTTACTGTCTTCGATGATGCGGTGCAATTGGCCCATTTGGTCAGATTGGGGGTTACCAGTTTCAGAAAAAGCACCAATAAGTTTGTTTTTCAAAATAGAATGTAGTGGTGTAGATGCAGCATAATCTAAGTAAATCATTGATAAACCTTTTTATATACAGTATTTTATTTTGATTTAGAAATCAAGCTATATAAGAGCTTCACCTCAGTCGAGGTTAATTTTGCTTTATTAATAATACTGCGAATTCTAGATATGGTGTGGGGTAATAAAAACTGGTTATCTTGATGGTAATTTTCTAACCATTGAATAAATTGTTCTCTTTCTTGAACAGATGAATAAATTTTGCTTTCTGTCTCAATAGACTGATTGAGTTCATATGCAATTAATTGAACTGCATGCGATAAATTTAAAGAATGTCCAGCAATAGCCGGTATTTCAATCACCGCCTGGCATAGGTTTAATAACTCATTAGAAAGGCCATGCTTCTCATTACCAAAGAGTATGGCAACTTTTTGTACCTTGGATTCAGGTAAGAGTATAGGTGCTATGATTCGTGAAGAGTAAACAGGTAGATGTAATGATCGATGCCGACTTGTGGTGCCATAGAGCACATTAAAGCCATCTAAAACGCTAATATCTTGATATACTTTAGCATTTTCAATCACTGATTTTGCATGCCTTGCCCGCAAATACGCTTCATCCGTAATTTCGCAAGGATTTATCAAAATTAACTCAGCAAGCCCCATTGTGTGCATTGCTCTTGCTACACCACCAATGTTACCTGGGTGAGAAGTATGTTCTAGAACAAAAGTTATCGACATGCTAACTGATCACGCAAACCCTTACTAGAAACATAAAGATAATCATCACCATGTTCGTATCTCTCTATGTTATGATTATAAACAAAAGCGCCAGCTTCTTTTGCAATAAACAAACCAGCAGCATAATCCCATAAATGAGGTGATTGGCAAATCGCAAGATCAAATCTAGCGCATGCAACATAGCAAAGAGTTAAAGAAGTACACCCCATTTTCCGAGTGCTGTGACAAAATGAAAGCGGCGGTATATCAGCATTGGTTTGTGTTTCAATACCACACATAGCTGTTGCTAAAGTTGGTGATAGGCTGGTTTGGATGCGGTGTTGATTTAACAATGCGCCATTCCCTTTGGTTGCTGAAAATAATTCATCAGCAATGGGATCATAAACAATTGCAAAGCAAGGTTCACCATGATCATAGAAGCAGATTGAAATAGAAAAGCAAGGTATATGGTGAAGATAGTTACTGCTTCCATCTATAGGATCAATGATCCATACAGCAGGGTGATCCGGTAGTGTTTGCTGATTATCAGAGTCTGGCTCTTCAGCAAGAAACAAATGACCAGGATACCTTCTCTCTAGGGCTTCAATAATAGAATCTTGAATATTTTCATCAATACTCACAGTAAATCTGGCTTTATCTTCCTTACTGGTGTGTGGAGAGTTCATTCGATCATAGGCTTGTAACATATGTCGACAAACAGCTCTAATCTCTGTAAATACTATGTTTTGCATTGCATTATAATTCATTTTAGTTTCCTTCAGGTTTTATAATTAAATCGTCTCTGCTAAGGCCCAAATACACAGCCATAGATCCAGCGATATAAACAGATGAGTAAGTTCCAATCATTATGCCAATGGCCAATGATAATGAAAATCCACGTAAGTAGTCACCGCCTAAAATTAACAGTGTGCAGACAACTGCCAAAGTCAAACAAGACGTTAATATTGTTCTAGATAATGTCTGGTTAATCGCCTCATTTATAATAACCTCAGCTTTTTCTTTTCTAAGCTTGAATGTTTCTCGAACCCGGTCATAGACAACAATTGTATCATTAATAGAATAACCTAAAATGGTTAATACTGCAGCCAGAGCTATTAAGTTAAATTCAATTTGAAATAAAGAAAAAATACCCAATATCAAAATAGGATCATGGATTAGTGAGACAATTGCGCTAATGGCAAAACGATATTCAAAGCGTATCGCAACATATACCATCATAACACCCAGTGAGATCATAACAGCAATAATACTATTACTGAGCATTTTTGATCCAACCTGTGGGCCGATAAACTCTGTTTGACGTATTTTGCTTCCAGGTATTTTGTTCTCAATTGATTGTCCTAATTTTTCAACTGAGATTTCAGTTTTAGGAATTTTTATCATATAGATATGACTTTGACCATAGGTTTGTACCTGGGCATGAGAGAAAGACAGTTCATCTAAGACAGATCTAAGTTTTGTTGATGTAATGTCCTCAGGTGTTTCAATCGTAATTTGTCCGCCACCTGTAAAATCCAATCCCAAATTAATACCTTTAATGGGTATAATGATCAAACATGATAAGAGTAATACAGTTGAAAAGATAAAGGCTTTACGGCTAACAGCCATAAAATCAATCCAGGGTATGTTTGAGAACCAGTCATGACTCATATTAACTTTGGTCATCCAACCAACATCAATTAATGTTTCAGTTATAATTTGTGTCACATACACTGAGGTGACGATAGAAGAGAGAATACCTATACTGGTTGTAATGGCGAAACCTTTCACTGCCCCAGCACCCAAACTAAACAATACAATCATCACTAAAAACGTTGTAACATTTGCATCGATAATGGCTGTAAATGCTTTGGCATAACCCAGTTTAACAGCTTGTCGAATACCAGCGCCAGAGATAGTTTCTTCTCTAATTCGCTCATTAATTAGGACATTTGCATCAACGGCCATTCCAACTGAAAGAACTATTCCCGCAATACCTGGTAGTGTCAATGTCGCCCCTAGTAAAGACAATACAGCAACAATAACAATGATATTTAATAGCAAGGCTATATTTGCAATCATCCCAAGTAATCGATAATAATAACCCATAAATATAAATATAATTAAGCTACCAATTGTTAATGACATAATTCCTTTAAAGATATTGTCAAAACCAAGGGATGGGCCAATAATTGTTTCTTCAATAAATTTAACGGGCGCTGCTAATGCACCAGAGCGCAACAATAAGGCCAAATCTCTTGCTTCAGCAATACTGCCAGAGCCCTCAATGAAGAAATTATCACCAAGCGATTGCTTAATAACTGGTGCGCTGATGATGTGCTCAATCACTGAGTTATCAGATTTTAGTTCACTATAAACAACAGCCAATCGTGACCCGGTATGCTCGCTGGTTGCACGATAAAAATCATGTGCATGTCCATCTAGTTGTATTTCTACAATAGCACGGCCTTCATGCAGTTTTGCGTGAGCAAAAGCAATGGAATCGCCACCCAATATAGAATTTTTATCCAATTTATACTGGCCGCCTGATTGATCTGACATCGTGATGCCATTGGCATTTTCAGAGACAAGGTGGAAACGCAATGTTGCGGTTTTACCAATAATTTTCTTAGCATGTACAATATCTTGAATACCAGGTAGGTCAATACTGATATAGCGATCTCCTTGTCTTTGTATTGTGGCCTCACTAATACCCAGTTCATTAATTCTTTTCTCTAAAGATAAGATAGTTTGGTTGACCACATAAGCCGATGTTTCACTGCTTTGTTGCTTTTTGACATTAATATTGCATCCAGAATATTGGATGCTGTATTGTGGCATATACATTAATATCGTCTGCTTTGCTTTTTCAGCTGCTTCTTCATCCAATAGGGCGATATTTAACTGATCATCTATATAGCTAATATCAGTATAACGAATGCGATGTGATTTTAACAAATGAGAAATTGATCCCTTTTCTGATTCATCTTTATGCTTTTCAAGCTCACTGATATCAACTTCTAGTAGAAAGTGTATACCACCTCTTAAATCCAGACCAAGTTTCATGGCTTGAGCAGAAACAGCTTGTAACCATTTTGGTGTTTGTTTTTCTAGATTCAAACTAAGTTCATTGCCTTTTACTGTTTTTTCAATAATGGATTTTGCCTGCATTTGTTGATCAACATCGGAAAAATGCAAGTGATCACCATTCCACCAATGATGGATATCATCATCTTGCAGCAATGCGCTAACATATTGCTGATCGATATTGGTATCACTAAATAACAGTGTGGGAAGATCTGGGTATAGATTGGGTATAGCATAAATTAATGCAATAAAAATACCCAAAATCATACCAATGAAACGATAATGTATGCGTTGGCTCAATGTTATTCCTCAATGCTAAACTGCCGGAGGTCGGACTCGAACCGACACAGGGAAAACCCTACCAGATTTTGAGTCTAGCGCGTCTACCAATTTCGCCACTCCGGCAAATTAAGCTAAATATATCAGAACTATATATCGCACGCAAGCCTATTTGCTATCCATGTCTAAATCATCCAAGAAACTGGATAGTTTTTCAGATCGAGTTGGGTGTCTGAGTTTTCGTAAAGCTTTTGCTTCGATTTGACGAATTCGTTCACGTGTTACATCAAACTGCTTGCCTACTTCTTCAAGTGTATGATCTGTATTCATTTTAATACCAAAACGCATTCTCAATACCTTAGCTTCCCTTGGTGTAAGCTCATCCAACATATCGGATATTGCTTCACGAAGTGCAAACTTCATCGATTTATCAATAGGGGATTCTGTTTTATCCTCAATAAACTCACTCAAAAATGATCCACCATCTTCTTTATTGTCACCAATTGGTGTTTCGGTTGATACTGGTTCAGTAATTTTTAATATTTTAATGATTTTATCAACTGAAATATCCATCTTTAGGCTAAGTTCATCTAATGTTGCTTCTTTACCTGTTTTTTGCATAATCTCTCGCTGCAATCGATGTAACTTATTAATGGTTTCAATCATATGTACAGGTATTCGAATGGTTCTTGCTTGATCAGCAATGGCACGAGTAATGGCTTGTTTAATCCACCAAGTTGCATAGGTTGAAAATTTAAAGCCACGTCGATATTCAAATTTATCAACCGCTTTCATTAACCCGATATTGCCTTCTTGGATTAAATCCAAAAATTGCAATCCTCGATTGGTGTATTTTTTTGCCAATGAAATCACCAAACGTAGATTTGCTTTAATCATATCATCTTTGGTTCGGCGAGTTTTAATTTCACCTTGAGTAATTGTTTTGATGGTTTGCTTAATTTCTTGAATGGATTCATTATACTGCTTGGTAATCCGTCGATATCCTTTATTGACACGGATCAAACTGTGATTGTGTTCTTCAAATTTTTCCTGATGTTCTGGATATTTTTTTAGAAAGTTGCTGACCCAATGGATATTATCCTCATCATCTTTTAAATAGGGTAAAAAATGCTTTTTAGCAACTTTTATATCCTTGGTTAAAACATATAAAATACGCTGATCCAATTCTCGAATTTTTTCTTGAGTTTCTTTCACTTGTTTAATACAGCTGCGAACAACTCGATTTGAAAATTTAATTTTTGTAAATGCTTCTGATAACGCTTCTTTATGTTGAGCAATTTCCTCAGGTGATAAATCGCTTTTCATTGCTTCACACAGATCATCGTAACAAGTTTTTAAAGCAGACATTTTTTCATTGACGAGCTCTAAATCTAACCCATCAAAGATTTCTTCCTCTGACTCATCCTTAATTTTATCTTTAATTTCCAGGTCATCAGTAACCAAGCCACTAATTAGATAATTCATATCATTGCGCTGATCATTTTCTATATCTAAAATTTCAGAATAAATATCTAACATATGTTTAGAGACAAATGGAAATCGACCCAAAGCAGACATCACCATATGTGTTGCTGCTTCAATCTGTTTTGCAATTTTGATTTCTGTGGATCTATCTAGTAATGCAATTTTGCCCATTTGATGCATATATTGCCATACAACGTCATCTCCGCGATCTGCGCTACGTTGTTCACCGCTACCTTTTTTTTCTTCATTTGCAGAGGGATCTTCAGATGATTTTTCTTGATCCGAACTCTTTTCTAAAAAATAATCTTCGGATATTTTCTGAGAATCTAATTCATTCATATACTGACACAGTTAAAACGTAATTGAATTTAATCATGAATTATCATCTATAGCCAGCACTATTTTCTTTTTTTTCAGCAAATGTTTAACTTTGAGTAATTCTTGTAATAGTTGTGCTTCTGCATCAGTCATATTACCAGTCATTAAAGCCTGGATCTTCTTTTCTACTGCTCTTAATTGGTAATGTTTTAAAAGATCAGATAATGCTTTTGCAACCACAAATTTATCATTTTCCCTCAGCATCGGCAATTGTGATGCTTCTATTTGTTCTTTTTGTAGGAAAGAGGCTAAATTGCTTTGGTTTTGAACAATGCATTGATACGCTTTTTGTACAATCAAAGGCAATTGTGCCGCCAGTTTATCAAATATTAATTGATTGTTTTTTATAAGATCTGGGTGCTCAAACAGCAGGCCAACCATTTTAGCATTTACTCCTTTTGTTACTTTATTGACTGCCTTGACAATAGGCTTTTGCGCCAACCCAACTTTTTTTATAATTAAATTCTGTAAAATAGAATGCGGCATTTTAGTCAAAATTGCTCTCACCTGGTGAACATAATTCGCTTTATCCTCCAAACTTTTTCCCTTTAAACAGACAATATTTTGCAATAGGTAATCAGACAGAGGTGTTGCTTGATCTAAAGCCATAGAGAATTTTTCTCTACCATGATTTTGAATATAAACATCTGGATCATCTTGATCTAGGATTAAAAAATAACAACTAATTTGATCTCTTAAGTAGGGCAGTATGGTATGAAAGGCTCGATTAGCAGCATTTTTACCAGCTTCATCGCCATCAAAGCAAAAGGTAACTTTTTCAGCATATTTTGCAAGCAACTGAAATTGCTCTTTGGTAAAAGCTGTACCCAATGATGCCACAGCGCCTTTAAATCCTGCTTGATGTAAACTAATGACATCCATATAACCCTCAACGACAATAAAATTTGACACTCCTGCTTTTAATGCTTGATAAAGACCATATAATATTTCACTTTTATGATAGATGGGGCTTTCAGACGAATTGATATATTTCGGCTTTTCATCGCCTAGCGCTCTACCTCCAAATCCCACTATTTGCCCCTGGTGTGACCGAATAGGGAACATTATTCTAGACCTAAATCGATCATACCGTCCTTTATCACCCTTAAGTATTAAGCCAATTTCCATTGCATCATCTGTTGGGAAATTGCTGGATTTCTCTAAGTTGTTCCAGGCTGTACCCGAAAAACCCACTTCAAAGGTTTGAATACTCTCTGAAGTTACTTGTCTGTTTTTCAAATACTCCAATGCTTTGGGAGATTGCTTTAAGGTGGATTGATAATGGCTTGACGCAAGGCTTAATACGTCACGAAATCCTTTGGCTCTTGGCTGATGCTTCAGGTCAATGTGATAGTCCTTGGCCAATGCTTCTAGAGCATCTTGTAAGGTTAGGCCTGATATTTTTGACCTGAAATTAAGAATATTACCACCCTGCTGGCAACCAAAACAATAAAACAACTGTTTAGAGGGGTTGACATAAAATGAAGCGGTGTCTTCTGTATGAAAAGGACATAAGCCCAATAATTCATGCTTGTGTGACTTTAATTTGACATATTTTGAAATTTCATCAACAATATCAATTGATTGCATCAAATCTAATGCTGAAGATGCTTCTGCCATTGATTATTGGTCACGGTGCGTAATTTTCGCCATAATTTGCTTTAAAGTAAAGTGACGATAACGACGAGTAGTCATTAATAAGTTTTTAGCATAATTAACTTGCTTTTTCTTTTCGCGCTTAACTGCAGCGAGCTTTTGACGGCGTCTTTTTTCACTTGGTTTTATATGACGGTCAGAAAATTTAGGTGCACCACCACCGCCTTGTCTTTCAAGCATTCTTTTTAGCTTCTTAAGAGCTGCGTTTGGATTACCTACCTTTGATACATCTATTGTTGCCATTGATTTTAAAACCTTATTTAAAAAAACTACACCCATACTACCAGCTATTTCTTATTTAGCAAGCATTTTTAGTCAAAAAAATATTATTTCTATGTTGAATACTTGAAACCATCAGAATAAATTTTTATAAAGTTATCTGCCATAAAGTGTATAATGGTTTCTGTCTAAATATATAGTTTATTAAAAGCATTAGACTCTTCTGACAAAGTTTATAAACTATACCTGGCAATAGAAAATTACAAACAACGAAGTTATGAAAATATTATAATTACTATTTAAAATAGTTATCCACAGTTTTCATACATAAATAGGGCTGTAAATCCTGTTTCACGGAAAATTAGGTGAGTAAATCGTTGACGCTTTCTTTGTTCTGTTCATATTTTGAACAATCTATATGCTTGAATAATAATAGAATAATTATCTTCATTTTAATTTTCAAACACAAGTCATGAAACAATTTAGATGTTTTTACAAATGCTTGAATTAGAGGCAATTATCAGAATAATTTTCAAAAAAAGATTACTGCATATATATTCAAAGTTCTGTTTATAAAGAGAAAGCGAAGATAAACAAAATATCTATTGCGGAGATGTCAAAATCACCATATGTTGTATTATGCGATTTCAAAAAATCTACATGTTGAGGAGAATATATGACAACTGAAATAAAAACACGAATAGAATCATTGCCACAATATCTACTGGCTTATTTGCCAGAAAAAGAAGGGAGCATTGCAAAGACCATTAAGCAGCAGGTGACTTTAGCACTAAAAGCTTGCCAGGAAGACAGTCAAAACAATCTGTTGGTATCATTACAGTTTCTAAGAAAAGCTCTTGAAGATGATTCTTATCATATCTATCATGATTTCTTGTACAACACCTTGCTGTATTTTTGTAACCGCAATCCTTTAGAAATTTATCCAAACAACAATACCATACCAACTGAATTTCTTTTATTAACAGTTGATCAGCATTGCTTTGATATCAGAGCTTTGGCACAAAACTTGCATATGGAAGAGAAATTATTAATCAATCCTATCTTGAACAAAGCATTTCATATCCGTGATCAACAAAGAATCTTTAACTTATTACAGGAGAAATCTTTAATTGGTGCGTTATCCGTACATGAATCGAATGAGGATTTAGCAGGATTTAAAAAAGACACCTATATGGTAATTAAGAGAAATGGTAATGTGGTCGATTTTTCTCAATCTCGAATTGAGAATGCTGTTCGCAAAGCAATGTTGGTTTCAGATATCCCAGCAGAACAGTTGAGTGATAAGATTACCCAAACAACATTTCATGCATTAACAGCAATAAAAGAACAAGTCCCAAATGGCGGTATTGTTCATATTGAATCAATTCAGAACTGTGTTGAAAAAGGTTTAATGCTTGCTGGTGAACACTCTGTTGCACATGCCTATATACTATATAGAGAAAAAAGACACCAATCTAGAATCAACCAAGAAAAAACCATAGAACCTTCAATTAGGGTTAAAAATTTAGATGGCAAGTTGGCTGAATTGGATAAAATAGGGCTATCTGATTTCTTAAGCAGTATCGCAAAAGGTTTAAAATTTGTTGATCCTAAAATTGTATTAAATGAAGCATATAAGAATTTATATGATGGCATTTCTTATCATGATTTAAATACAGCTTTAATTATGGTTACAAGACCATTGATTGAAAATGAGCCAGAGTACTCTTTTTTCGCCGCAAGGATTTTAAAACATAAAATCTGCGAAGAAGTGATGCAGTTTTTTCAAAATAAACTGATACAACTAAAAGATCCGAATTTTGATTATAGTAAGCTTCTATCTCAATATGTTCACCAGGGCGTGAAGCATGGTTATCTCAGTGAAAAATTATTGGGATATGATTTTGAAAAATTAATACCAGCGATGAAATGCTCAAGAGATAATCTACTTTCTTTCTTTAGTTTGCAAACACTATATGATCGTTATTTCATTCATCATAAAGGTGCTCGCATTGAACTTCCTCAAATATTTTTCATGAGGGTGGCAATGGGCCTTGCATTAAATGAAAAAGGCAACAAAGAAAAGCGTGCAATTGAATACTATAACCTCATTTCAACATTGACTTATATGTGTGCAACACCAACATTGTTTAACTCAGGCACTCAAAGATCTCAATTATCCAGTTGTTTCTTGCTAGAAGTGCAAGATGATTTAGATGATATCTTTAATCACTATCGCCAAATGGCTTTGGTCTCTAAGTGGGCTGGTGGCGTTGGAACATCTTGGACAAAAATACGTGGGCAAGATGCCGATATTGTTGGCACCAATGGTAAGTCCTCTGGTGTGGTTCCTTTCTTAAATATTGCCAATGCCATAGCAACGGCAGTTAATCAGGGTGGTAAGCGTAAAGGTGCTGTATGTGCCTATTTAGAAACCTGGCATATCGATATTTATGACTTCTTAGATCTTCGTAAAAATTCAGGTGATGAAAGAAGGCGAACTCATGATATGAATACCGCTAACTGGATTCCAGATCTTTTTATGAAAAGAGTCATAGAGAAGGGTACTTGGACCTTATTTTCACCAGATCAAGTGCCTTTATTGCAGCATAAATATGGTGTTGAGTTTGAGGAGCAATATAAACAATATGAGAAAATGGCCGCTGAGGGCAAACTAGCACATAAGACAGTTGAGGCAAACCACCTATGGCGTAAAATGTTATCTATGTTGTATGAAACAGGGCATCCATGGATTACCTTTAAATGTCCAACCAATATTCGCAATCCACAGAAGCATATGGGTAATATTCACTCATCTAACCTCTGTACAGAAATTACGCTAAACACAAGTGATAAAGAAATTGCAGTTTGCAATCTTGGTAGTATTAATTTGGATCAACACATTAATACTGCTGGAAATTTAGATGAGAAAAAACTTCAACGAACCATAAGAACAGCGATTCGAATGTTAGACAATGTTGTTGATATTAACTACTATTCGCTAGAAGAAACCAAATCATCAAACTTTAAACATCGCCCAATTGGTTTGGGGTTAATGGCCTTCCAGGATGCGTTATATAAAATGAACCTGCCCTATGATTCACAAGAGGCTGTAGAATTTTCAGACAAGCTTATGGAAAAAATTAGTTTCTATGCGATTGATGCATCGATTGATTTGGCAAAAGAACGGGGACACTACCCTTCATACAATGGTTCATTATGGGATCAAGGTATATTGCCAATAGATTCAGTTGAGATTTTGAGAAAAGATCGCCAAGCGCTCATGCCAAATGCTTTTGAGATGGATAGCACGGAACGCTTGGACTGGAGCTCTATTCGTGAAAAGCTCAAATTGTATGGTATACGTAATTCCAATATCATGGCAATTGCGCCAACTGCAACCATTGCAAATATTTCTAATGTGTCTCAATCCATTGAACCGATGTATATGAACCTTGCGGTTAAATCAACCTTATCTGGTGAGTTTACCATCATCAATAAATCTCTTGTGGATGAATTGAAGAAGTTAAAGCTTTGGGATGATATTATGGTCAAAGAGTTAAAATACTATGATGGTAGTATTAAGAGTATTGAGCGGATTCCTGAAAATATACGAAGAATCTATAAAACAGCTTTTGAGGTTGATCCAAAGTGGTTAATTGAATGTGCTTCTCGTCGTCAGAAGTGGATTGATCAAAGCCAATCTCTCAATCTATATGTTTCAGGTGTATCAGGTAAAAAACTTGACTCTATGTACAAACTTGCATGGACAATGGGTTTGAAAACAACTTATTACATGCGAGCATTAGCTGCATCTGATGGTGAGAAATCCACACTTCATGATGGAAAACTCAATAAAGTAAAAAGAGAGGAGCCCACAGTGGATCCAAAATTCTGTTCAATCGATGAACCCGATTGTGAAGCATGTCAATAAACCTATAGGAGTAATAATATGAATGCACCAACTAAAAGTGAAGTATCAAAACTGGATGAGTCTACTGGTTTGGGTGATGTTAAACTGGGGACTCGGCGTAAAAGCGTTAAAGATGCAAGACTAATTAACAGCAACAAGCATAAGGATGAAGAGGGCGCTAATGATGTTAATCAGCTCTTTCCAATTGTGCATGAAGAAGCCTGGGAGCATTATCGAACCACCTGTAAGAATTCATGGTTCCCTTATGAGGTACCAATGACTACTGATATCGCTCAGTGGCCAAAACTTAGTCAAGACGAAAAAGATATTATTGAAAAGACATTGGGTTTTTTAAGCACAGCTGATTCATTGGTTGCCAATAACTTGGTTTTAGGTATTTACAAACATATTACCAGCCCTGAGCACCGTTTGTTCTTGCTAAGACAAGCTTTTGAAGAAGCAGTCCATATGGAGTCTTATTCTTATATCGTACAAACCTTAGGTTTGGATGAAGCGCGTATTTTCAATATGTATCGTGAAATTAAATCCATGGCAGATAAAGCAAACTGGTCTGTAAAGTTTACAAGAACACTCTCTGATTCAAACTTCATCACAGGGGACACAAAGAACAATCAAATCTTGCTACGAGATTTAATTGCTTTTTACTTAGTGTTTGAGGGCATATTTTTCTATGTTGGTTTTGTTCAAGTACTTTCATTGGGTAGACGAAACATCATGCCAGGTGCTTGTGAGCAGATTCAGTATATCTTCCGTGATGAATCACTACATTTAAACTTTGGGGTTGATATGGTTAATAAAATAATCCAAGAAAACCCTGAATTATGGACAGAAGAATTCCAAGCTGAGGTTAGAGGTATCATCAAAGAGGGTGTGGAATTAGAATATGCTTATGCAGAAGATACCATGCCAAGACCCGTTATTGGGCTCAATAAAGAGATGTTCAAAGATTATCTTCATTATATTGGGAATCGTCGTTTGAAACAAATTGGACTTGAGGAAGAATGGCCTGGTGCAACAAATCCATTCCCATGGATGAGTGAAATCATAGATCTTAAAAAAGAGAAGAACTTCTTTGAAACCCGTGTTACAGAATACCAAACAGGTGGCGCACTTGATTGGGACGAGTAAAACAGCTATGGCCATATTTGGTTAACTTTTTAGTACAGATGAAATCTGAAAGATAGGGGTTTATCTCCTATCTTCTAAAGAGTGCTGCTAGATGCCAGTATAGTACGATATCTCTATCAGAGTATATACTCGTAGCTTTTTGTAAAGAGGATATGCCTCTGGGTGAAAAACAAATACAATAATTACAAGAAGACAGATGACCATAAGTCTGAAATTTAGGAAATTATGTATATTGATTTTTTTCATATATTTATTGGTAATTTTTTTTGATTTAAGAAAATCTGGTTAGATATAATGAATCGATCCTCGTGAATGAGTGAGACAATTGATCTTTAAAAATAGAAGATCTTTTTGAAGTTAGGGTTACAGACTATAAAATAGGCAGGCACTTGTTTTGGATGTATAAAGTGTGCATAATCATGAGTGTCTAAATGGTGCTTATGAACAAAAGTTCATTAATTTAAGAAAAAAAATAAGAAAAAATTAGGAGACTTGCACATGCAAAACATTAATACCCGTGAATACAGAACATATAGCAAAGAATTTGGTGTAACAATAAGACCAGATTATAGACTTATTAGAAAACATTATATGGCTATCTCCAATAAGGTTTTTCTAGACAATCTAACGGGTGAGTTGATTACTGAACTGGATCAATATGGTGAAAATTTATTTCATATTTTGGCCATTGAGAATGATTATTTAAAGATTCGTCAATTATTACAATCCCCACTATTGGATTTAGAAAGTATTAATTTATACAATAATGACGGCAAAACACCATTCTATCTAGCAGCAGAGCGTGGCTACATAGAAGTTATGCAAGAATTTTTAAATTCTCGTAAAGTAAAAAGTGTAATTATTGAATCAAAAACAAGTTGCACATATACCCAAACGACTCCAGGTATACTTATAAAGAGATTTTTTAATTATTTCACACCAATTACTTGGGATTATGAAATCTATCATGAAAATGCACTATTTTTAGCCATTCGGCATGGCCATATAGATGCTGCAGCATTGCTCATACAATCTGGTAAATTTAGAAAATCGGCGATTAGTACTAGGAACTCTGTAAATCAATCTATTTTTCATATATTTCATTTTCTAAGCACACCAAAATTATTAAAATTACAAGAAATATTCCTTCAACTTGATAAAACAAAGCATTTAGCTGGATCAGTTTTATCATTGATGAGGGAAAAGATTTGTGCAGCTCTAACAATGCCAGTATCAAGCTATTCAGATGTTAAGATTTATCCAAGCATTACCCTTTATGATAAAGAACCAATAAATTGTTCAGTAATGGGCTTTAGAGAAGTTCCCAAAGCAGAATTATTTTCACCTTTAGATTTTTAGTAATAAAAAAATATAGCCAATGAATAGCATCACTATTATGCACTTCTTAAGTATTAAAAATTTTTAGTGGCTAGAAAGAGAGACTTGATGGGCATTAATAGCATAAAATATAAATATATGTTATTATTTAAATAAATGAGAGAGGTAAACAGCATGAGATTAAGAATATTTGATCAGCAACTTAAATCGATAGACAGACGCCTTGAGTTCATGGAAAATTTTCTATGAATTAATCCCGATTTGTGTAGGGGGAGTGAAGAAATTTGGTATAGCTTATCTGTAATTGCCGAGATTAATTTGAATGATATAGACTTTCAAGCTGATAGTCTTCTTAGAAGACAATGTAGAAACATATTAAATACCGCCACAGAACTATTACAATATACTTTTTTTCGCAACCATCCTAAACTTTATAAAATAAAAAATAAAATAACCATTTTGAACCATTTGGTAAATACACCAGGTGCGGGCAATGCTCAATTAAATGTTCATGATGCTAAATTATCACCCATAAGACAAATAGGGCGAGCCTATCTAAAGTTATATGCAGCTGATATTGATAAAACTCTTGCAAGTAAAACTTGGTTGGCATCTTATAGAAAAGTTTTGGATGAAATTATTGAAAACAAACCTGTTTTAAAAAATTATATGGATTTTTTGTATAAACAAGAAGAAGCGTCTTATAAGCATACAACATCACGCCATTTGGGTGTATCTAAGACACTAGTTAAGGCATGGTACCTATCTCAAAACAAGCATGGTGAAGATAAAATACTTGATATTAATCTTATTATATCTGCATTGATAGATTCATCAAAAGTTTATGAAGGGGGAATCGGGATTTTTCCGGGATTACCCTATAGTTGTCATCCAGGCACTCAAGAGCGCATAGAAACTTCAGCTGGTGTCTTTTTATCAAGCTTTGAAAATGAACAAATTGAAAAAAGTGTTGAAGAACAATATTCAAAGTATGTGACACAATATGTCTCTAAATATATTTGTTTATTGGGCAAAGAAACAGCAGAATTTCAAAGAGAAGATTATTCTTCTTATACTTTTAATAAAAGTATAGAAAAATATATTCTATTAAAAGCAGCCAAATACCGTTTTATGGATGATCAATTGGATGATGTAGGAATTTCTCAACATATTTTTGATGACTTATCAAGATTACATGCACCTGTATCCAAAAGTTTTTTGTTCCATGCAATGTTCCGTGAGCATAACAAGAGTGGTGAGCTAAATATTAAATCACAGATAGAAAATTTAGCGTGTATAACTGAAACTCCAAGAGAGGAAGAAGTTGATCAGCTACAAAGTGATATTGATAGGATAGAAGATGATATGAGAAAAAGAGTATCATCTTTGCAAAAAAGTTATGAAAAAATGTCCACTGCTCTGGATAATTTACAGCCCAATCAGAAACAGTGGGAATTTTTAATTTTTACAACTCTAGATGAGATAAAGCATCTATCTTCAACAAATAATCCTAATATCCTAGGAAAAATATTTCCTTATTTAGGTCTAAAGTTATACACTCAATGTTTAGATGATCCAGAGATATCTACTTTGATGTTTAGCTCCTCTATTTGGGCTACACATCACCTAAGGTCATTAAAGCGTCGTCCAGAGCTTATGGAGTCACTTATAGATTCAGGTAAACTAACACAAGAATTTTTAGAGCTTAATGTACAAGGTTCTATATTGCATTTTCTTATAGAAGATGCTGGGTTAATAAAATGCTTGAGCACTGTGTGTAGTAAGGTTGCTATCACAAAAAAAATGCTATTAGCCAAAGATGGAGATGGAATGACAGTACTAGATTGGGCTGCATCCCTGAATTGGGAAGCTTTGAAAATATTAATAAAAATGCCTGCTTTTACTGAGGATATGCTCATGCATCCAAGAGGAGGCTTTGGGAGAACAGCACTGCATTCTATGGCTGTATCTTCCGAATTATTAGCAAAACTCTGTGAGCAAAAAAAGCTAACAGTAGATATGTTAATGGTTAAGGACGCGCGAGGTCAGGCACCATTACACATTGCAATGGATGCACCAAATGGAGAGCAGGTGGAATGCGTAAAAGTATTACTTAAATCAGGCTTGCTCACAAAAGAAATATTATCTGAATCAGGTTTGCATGAAAAAACAGTGGCAATTATTGACGAAAAATCTGTCTCAAATATGGTGACGAAACTTTTCTTATTTGCTCAGCGATCTCCTGAGATTTTTATTGAGTTTCTCAAATTAGATGTAATCACAGAAAAGGAAATGCTAGAAGAAGGTTTTCAAGGGAATCGACTATTGCATATTGCAGCACAGTCTCCCAAGGTACTGGGCGAAGTACTTGAGAAAAAATTGATTACTGCAAATATGTTATTGGAAGCAGACATTAATGGTAATAATCCATTGCATATTGCTCCGCTGTCTTCTTTCACTAAATTGCAGGAACTATTAAATTTAGAGTGTGTATCAATAGATATGTTAATGGTTATGAATATGGAAGGTATGACACCATTACACATTGCAATAAACAATAGCAAGACAGATACGATACTACTAATGACTGTTAATAAAGGTGAGACAATCATTCATAGCATAGCAAAAGATTATCCTGCTATTTTAGAAGATTTGCTTGCATTAGAGAATGCAATGATAACTGAAAAGGTATTGCTGTCTAAAAATTTAGATGGTGAATCATTACTCTCTTTCATTCAAAAGCCTGAGAATAAAGAAAGTATGAACCGACTGATAAAAGTACATTTGAAAGATTTTAACGGCTTTTTACCCTGTTTTAGGTTCTTCTTAAGATTAGAATGGCAATTCTTATACAAAGTTATCAAAGCCAGTTTAACTCAGTTTGTTAGCAAACTATTTTCATTGGAAAAACCAGCTGATCCTTCTTCTCCAGTGAGCCCTACGCCTCAAGCACCAAATAATGGTGTACCAGGTGTTGCAAATATAGGTAGGCAAGAGATGACATCAGATAAGAAACCATCTTTATGATAATAAGTTAGAGCTTATAATAAATTAATTATTTATTGTTATATTTTAAGCGTAATTAAAGAGAACATTCATACTAATAAATACTAAAAATACATTTTAGTGGTTCATATTGAATTTGCGAGAAAAAACACACATTGCTACAACCCTATGATAACTTTTTGCAAAGCGTACTAAGAAAGACATTAAACAAAATATATGTTATAATTTAAACACATGATAGAGACAGTCGCATGAAAAAAGAATTAAGAATACTAAAACGGCATTTAAGCACCGGTAGTTATGAAGAACAATGGCAGGCATTATCAGCTATTGCAAAAATTGAACTTAAATATATAGATTTTGAAAATAGTACGAGACTTAGGGGATTATCCAGAAGAATATTAAATGAAATAGCATTATTATTGAATCAAGAATTTACCTATAATCATCCTTATATTAAAAGAATAAAACGTGTATTTGCGAGTTGGAATGACTTGGTTAATACTGATGGTAGAGAAATAGATGGCGTTGCTATTCAATTAAATGTTCATGATGCAAGATTATCACCCATAAGAAAAAAGGGAAGAGACTATCTAGATTTATATGTAATTGATGCTGATAAAATACTTACCAGTGAAACTTGGTTGGCATCCTATAGAGAAGTTTTGAATAATATTATTAAGAAAAAGCCTGCTTTAAACAATTATATGAATTTTTTATATGAACAAGAAGAAGTGGCTTATAAACATTCAGTATCGCACCATTTGGGTGTATCTAAGGCACTGGTTAAGGCATGGCATCTGTCTCAAAATAAGCATGGTGAAGATCAAATACTTGATATTAATCTTATTATATCTGCATTGATAGATTCATCAAAAGCTTATGAAGGGGGGAGTGGAGTTTTTCCGGGGTTACCTTATAGTTGTCATCCTGGTACTCAAGAGCGTATAGAAGAAGCAGTGGGGGTTTTTTCTCACAGTTTTATCACTGCTGAAGTGAAAACTGATGTTGAACAATATTCAGCCACGCTTTCAACATATGTATCTCTATATTTTGGCTTATTGGGGGAGGACTTACTATCCTCTACCAGTGAAGAATATGGGGATTATACGCTAAATCTTGAGACATCTAGATACATCTCCTACAAATCAGCATTCTATAGGCATGAAGATGAAAACATTACAGGTGAGGAAATTATAGAAAAAATTTATAAAGATCTATTTGATTTGCACGCACCTGTATCTGAAGGGTTTTTATTTACTTTTATGTTTGGAAAAGATGAGAAAGAAATACAATCAGTCATTAAAGATTTGATTGATAATTGTATTGATCTAGGCGATATGGATCCTGTTACACAAACGGAAATCCCCATTAATGCTGAAATGTTAAAGGAAATTCCGGAAATGGAACAAAAGATAGGGCTCAGAGTTAAATCTGTTGAGGATGCACATATAGCGGTTATAAAAGCAGGAAGCGTTCTATCAAAAGCACCAGAACCTATATATACCAGAAAAGATGAATTTGTTCATTTATTTAATGGTTTAGGTCAAAAACGAATATCTTTTAGATACATGAATTCAGAAATATATAAAAAACATGCTACTTACATTCATAGACTAACTGTGACTAATATGCCTTATATTGTCTCAAAACCTGAATGTTTCAGACGTTTTTTAGCCGGCACTGAATACGGTATAGTTAGAAAATTTGATGGTTCCACGCCACTGCATGTAGCAATAAAAGAAAACCCAGAGGAAGCACTTACAATCTTTCTTCAGTCTAATATACCGATGGATAGAAAAATGGTTTTATTAAATACTAAAGATTTTACTGGAAACACACCATTGTGTTATTGTGCAACAGCAGAAACACTTTCAGCGCTGCTATCTGAGAAAAACATAACATTAGAGGAAAAAATCAATTTACTGTCTACTGAATCCTTATATGATAAAACAGTATTAAGTAGAGTAATAGCTAATGATTCAACTGCACTTAATATATTCTTAGAATCAGACATAGAGCTAGATATAAAAATGAAGCTATTAGAAAAGAAAGATTTATTTGGTAAATCACTTCTTTTTGATGCAATAGAATATGACCCTTCAGAAGCACTTTTAGGACTTTTTAAATCAAACAAATTATCATTAAAAAATAAAACTGATTTATTAATGGCTAAAGATAAGCATATGTCTAGGCCATTAGATTTGTGCTTAAAATACAATTCTATAGCAGCCCTTTCAACATTTTTAGATTTAGAATTGGACTGTAAAACTAAAATGGAATTATTAATGATTAAGGAAAATAAAAGGTCATTACTATATGTTGCAGCAAAGAAAAATCCATCAAGAATGCTAACAGAACTTTTTAAATCAAACATATCATTGGGTGATAAAATTGAACTGTTAAAAATGCGAAATCTCAATTCTCATTCAGTATTAGATCGTGTTTTTCGAGTCGGTATAAAAGGGGCCTCAACATTTTTTAAATTAGATTTTTCATCTAATCTTAAAACTGAACTATTGCATGAACCTGATGAATATGGAATGTCAATTTCTGATAGATTTCTGAACACTAAAGGGGCCTTAGACCTATTAATAGAGGCAGCTAACAATAACCAGTTAGAACTTAAATTTTTTAATAATTTTGCGCATCATTATGCTCTGTTTTTTAGCGGGGAATGGCATTTTCTGCTCAGAGTACTCTTAGACATGCTAATGCGAGCATGTAATTGGTGCTTTTCTTTCCCTAAGATATCTAATTATTTCAGAAGTAGCCCTAAAAGATCTGATGATATTGCTAAGACTGGTGAAAAAATACTTGGAAATGCACACAATCCTGAGGTTATTCATAAAGCAGTTCAACCTGGCAATCGTGAAAATAGCGTATAATACTTTATATTATTAAATGCTGCTAAAAAAAATATCACTGCTATAACTCCGTAACGCTGAACAAAAAAGGGATTATATATGAACGAAAAGGAAAGAATATATCGGTTAATGCATGCTACACCTATAAAACTTGAGTCATTAATTCTCTCTAACCAGGTTACCAGTGAACTATTATTAACAAACCATGATGGAAAAAGTGAGTTATCTCATTTTTTGAAAGGAAAAAGCGTACTGTCTCATCTCTTAGATTCACCAAAGAGGTTAACCATTATTAGAAAATTAGCCAGATTTGGCCTCATTACACCTGAAATGCTTTCTGTAAAAATTGGAAAGGGTGATAGTAGTTTATTACAAATTGCATCAGAGGATACTAGGGCTCTAGAGGCGTTATTAAAATTGGGTATCACAGAAAATATGTTGTTAGATACAAACAAAGCAGGCAATACAGTATTTCACTTTGCAGTCAATAATATATTCATGTTTGATAAGCTGTTAGCACTAGATGTATTCAAACCAGAGATGCTCTTATCAAGAAACATTAAAGGGAAAACACCCTTATATTATATAATGCACACACCTTATGCCAATCATATTATAAATAAATTAATAAAACTTAAGATGTTAACAAGAGACATGCTTTTAGATGAATATCAAGAGGGCATCACCATACTCCATAAACTTGCAGCATCGGGTAAAGTGATGCGAAAAATTCTTGATTTAAATATTGTCAAACAGGAAGATTTTTTACAAGGGAGTGGACCTCAAAATTCAACACCATTTTCCGCAGCATTAAGCCATAATAATAATGATACTGAAAAGCTAGAAATTATAAAGGCATTTGTGAAATCAGGTATGTTAAAAAAATTCATGTTAACCAATGAACATAGTGAGCAAAAGTATCAAGGGCTTTTCTTAATCGCGAAAAATGAACAACAATTTTCAGCATTGCTTCAATCTGATGAGGTAAGCTTAGAGATGTTATCAATAAAAGGTGATAACTATGGAACACCATTGGATACAGCATTAAAATTTTCTGCATCAGAGAGAGTCATCGACTTATTAAAGAACTCTGCATTATTTAAAACAGAGGCAAAAGATGAAATACAACAAATCATCAATGTCCTTACATTCAATGAATTAAACATAGATAGTCTATTTGTAAAAAACACCAATGGAGAAAGCAACTTAGATGTATCATTGCGATATCTTACAGCAGAAACTATATTGGATATTATATTTAACTCTTCATTATCTAATGAGTTATCTGTTGAATATATTATGAAAAGTGACCATAAAAAACTAATCAGCACTTTAATTGATCATCCACCCAAAGAAGACTTAGCATTAAAAATCTTTGACCGTCCCTCGTACTATTTTAAATTACTTGTAATGTTAAAATTGAGTTTTCTATTTGACGTCATTGTAGATAAAATTTCAAGATTCTTTAACAAAGATCAAATACACGAATCTATCGACACAGGGTTTTATAATGAAAAACAAGAGGTTTTATCTAGTAACATACATACAAGTGGATCTACTAATGGGGTAGCCCCTGCTAAAAATGAGGCATCTGAATTACAACAAAGTGTTAAAAAAAAATTACATATGAAGATGAATACTTTGATGCGATAGAGACTCAGGTAAACAACAGCTCACCATAAAAAAATCTTGAAGAGCTTGCAACAAGTTCCAATAGACCAATAAAAGATTCTCAAGGTAATTAGCTCTTGATGGTATTATAAAAAACTATGGTAAAAATCTAGATTAGTTAATAAAATTAGTGAATGGTAATACGCTACAATTAAAGGATTTCAACACCTGGTCATGTCACTCAGCTTTATTTCAAAACAGGAACTGTCGCTTACAATTAAAGGTGCTTACAGCAAGCATTTTTAAACCTAGCAAAGGATGTTTTCCTTCTTGTAAAACAAGGAGGGCAAAGGCACTAGAGAGTTCTGCTATATCTTCAATTGAAATCGTGCCTTTGATCCAATATGCATCAGATAATAGTAATAGACTAGATCTTACAATATAGATACTGCATATTGTTGATGCTTCATTAAGCTAACTGATTACACTGGCATATTTGCAGATCAAGATACTCCTAGTCTAGGCGGTGCTGCTGAAAATAAGGGTACCCAAAACAATGGTGACCTTAAAAATACTCCAAAAGCACAGAAAAAACAACAAAATACCCTTCGAATCCCTGACAAAAGGGATTAATATGCTATAATATATGCAACTATGAGAAAGTGAAGAAAAAAGATCATGGAATATACAGAACTAAGTAACATACTTAAATTATTAAGAGCTGGTAGTTATGAAAAGAAATGGCAGATGTTATCCGATATTGCAAAATATGAACCTACAAAAATAGACTTTGAAGATAATTCTGTTTATATAACACGATCTAGACAGGTTTTAAACGCTCTTCAGCTATTTTTATCAGAAGAATTCCCCCATCAGCATCCTTATATTAATACAATAAAAAAGAAAATTACAATTTGGAATGCTTTGGTTAATCCTGCCGTAAGAGAGGGAAATGGAGTAGCTCAGTTGAATATTCATGATTCACGACTTTCGCCCATAAGAAAAAAAGGAAAAGAGTATCTAAATACCTTTGCCTCAGAAATGGATAATGAGCTTAAAGATACTAACTGGTTAGATTACTATAGAAACTACTTAGATGAGATTATTAAAATTAAACTTGAGCTTAAAGATTATATGGATTTTCTATTTGAAGAGGAAAAAAATGCATGGCAGTCTAACGATCCACATCACTTATGCATCACAGAAGCAATAACTAAAGCCTGGTATCTATCTAAGAATGAACATGGTGATGAACATCTAAAAATAGATTCTGACTTTATCATACCCCCATTAATGGATTCATCTAAAGCTTATGAGAAGGGAAGTGGGTTTTTCCACCCAGATCTGCCATATAGCTGTCACACAGGTGCTTCTGAAAGGGTAGAAGAAAGAATTGGTCTTTTTGCTGATATTAATACTAAAGAAGATGAGTCCCAGTTAACCAATTTAGAAAGATATTCGAAAGATTTGTCAACATATGTTTCATTATACTTTCAGTTATTGGGGCAATCATGTACTAAGTTCCCCAATGAGAAGTATGATACATATACATTCAATAGTTTCATAATTAAATATGTAAATGAAAAAGCTGTTTTCTATCTACAGCAATATGGAGATATAGCAGATGAAGATGAAGAAGAGAAAAGAAATAAAATAATTAGTGAAAACATATTGAGAGATCTATTTGAACTACATAAACCCGTATCAGAAGGGTTTTTATTCAGATTTATGTTTGGTGAGGATAAAGATAAAGCAAAAATTAAAATTCTAAATGATATAAACAACGTAGTTTTTTCGGCAGAATATAGTGATGCAGCTAAATTGGAAAAGGCTTCTTTAAAAGAAGTATTGAGAAAAGATGAGGAAACTATCAAGAGTAATATCAAGTCAGTCCAAGAGGCTTATCGAAAAGTAGTCAAATCACGTAAATCTTTAACATATGATGAGCGATCGCCAATATTTACAACAACAGATGAAGTTGCCATTCATTTCGAGGAAGATGCTTCTTTGGCATCAAAAGCCACATATTTTGAGTGTATGAATTTAGATATCTATAAACAATATATTGCCAGATACTCCACTGATCCAAGTCTCACATTTCCTATTGAGAATTACCCTTTGATTATAAGTAATATTGAATTATTTGGGCATTATTTAGATACAGTTGACGAAAGAGAACTAAATAGAAAATTTACCTATGAGGAGGATAGACCATTACACATAGCAATGAAAGCACATCCAAATAAAGCGTTTTTAATATTTTCTCAGTCACAATTATCTAAAGAGAAGAAACTTGAATTATTAATGGTTAGAAATTTCCGTGGAAGATCACCACTGCACTATGCAGGAGCAGAAGCACTTTCCGCACTATTAGATAGTGAAGATATGACAATAGAGGAAAAAATCCAGCTACTAAGTTGTAAGGATTGTTACGGTATTGCTGCATTGAGATCCATGATATCTTATTGTCCAACTCCTCTTAGTATATTCTTAAAATCAAAAATAAATATAAAGAAAAAATTAGAACTATTAAAAGAAAATGATATATACGGAGAAACCGCTTTATTTTCAGCAATAAAAAATGGTCATTCTGATGTACTTTTAGAACTTTTTAAATCCGATCTACCAATGGTAGATAAGCTTGAGTTATTAATGACTAAAAATATATATGATGACACAGTATTACATACTACTTCAATTTATGCTATGGCAACACTTACCACATTTTTAGCAGTAGACTTAGATGGTGAAACTAAAAATAAATTATTAGGAGATTTTGAAGAACGAAATCATTCATTACTACATGCTGCAGTAATGGAAAATCCATCAAAAATGCTAAGAGAACTATTTAATTCAAATATACAACTAGAAGATAAAATAAAATTATTAAAAGCGAAGGCCAAAAAGCCTGCATTTCGAATACTAGATTATATTTTTGGCTTAAGAGACATGACAGGCGTTAAAACATTTCTTGAATTAGATTTTCCCTATCATCAAAAAATCCAGTTATTGTCTGAACCAGATAGTTCTGGACTGTCCATTATGGATAGATTTTGTTATAATAAAAATAAATTAGACCTTTTTATAGAAGCAGCTAATGATGGCCATTTAGAACTTAAATATTTTAATACGCCTAAATATCACTTTCATTTGGCTTGCAGTGGACAAATCTTTTTCCAAATAAGGATTATTTTAGATGTGCTCATGCGGGCTGGTAAATGGTGTTGTTCTTTGCCTAAGATGTCTAATTATTTCAGAAATAGTGCTGAACAATCTACCGATATTGCCACTCATAATACGATAGGCTTATCACAGCCTGACGCTTGTCAAAATGATACTCAGTCGTCCAATACGCCTAGAAACTAAAATAAGCATCGTAATAAAGAGAAATAAGAATTTCATTACAATGTAGATTTCGCACTATACTAATAATTATGGCAAAGCAACGCCTATGAAAGTAATATGGCCTGATTTGACTATTGTGTATTATGCAAATGAAAATTTGCCTAAGGTTATTGATGAGTTAGCGCCTAATCAGACAAATGTTTCAGAGAATTTTCTCCAAAGAATGATATCTTGGGTAAAGAATTTTGTATATAGAATATTACGAGCTGTGGGGCTAATTGCAGTAGTTTCTGGAACTGCAACAACTGTAAGGGTCTCATAGCTCAGAGGTAAGCTCTGGTGGGGGTGAGAGGAAGAACTCAATATCCTGTAAAAGTACTAGGTGAATCGTATAAGCATTTAAATCATAGTTCTTATCAAGAACGGTAGGTTTATCTAATGATTATCGTATTCAAAAGATCAAGTAATAGAATTCAATTTCCGTAGGGTTATGCGACTTGCAGCTCAACATTGCAACCAACCAATCCATGCGATGGAGACACGATCAGGATGCTGAAAAATATTTTATTGGTTGATTATGCTGATTATTTTTGATAAAATTGTGCATACTAATCATTAGGGAAAATTTATGGCAGATAGGGTGGAATTAATAAAGAATATTGCAAGAGAAATTTAACATGAGGTTGAATCTTCAGATCTTGTTGATACAAAAGCATGCACTCATGGAATTAAACTAAATAACATGTATCCTGGTGTTCCTGACTTCCCAGCACATAAACTTCCATCTTTCGAGGTAATGTTAAATTTCCCAGGTAATCCAGCTGGTTTTGAAGAATTGAAAAGTTTTCTTATGTTTAAAAAAGTTAAAATCGCGAAAATGATTTTATCATCTCAGAATATGAATAATGAACATGTGAATTTCTGTGCGGTAAACTTATGGGTGATAGAAACTGTAGAAGCTATGCTAGGTTCGAAAAAACTAGAAGGTAATGAACCATTTTATATTGTTAAGATTTCAGATACCTCTAGATTGCTAAATATACTTATGCCCGATGAACTTACGATTACCCAGTTAGCCTTCTTACCTAAAAAAGAGAGTGATGATGGTAGTTTGAAATCTATTCGGATTAACTTATGGCATCTCGAAGGAGTTGTAGAGATATATAATATGTTGGTAGGTGGAATGTTAATTGAGAAAGGTGGCAATCTCCTACATTTTGCAGAAAAACTACATCCAAAGTGTTTGGAAGGCTTACTAACCTCAAATAAAATTAATAGAACTATATTATTATTAAGCCTGGATTCAAATGGAAATAGTTTAATTAATACTGTGGCATATAACAATCCTACGTCTTTTAAAAAGTTATTTGATATGGTATTAAAGCTAGATCCTCTTTTATTTATGAAAATGCTACTTACTAAGAATTTATCTGGTGCTATTCCAATCCATTTTGTAGTGCAAAATAATTTAGAGACTTTAAAAGAGTTGCTTAAATTAAACCCTACTTTAATCAGGGATATGCTATTGGCTAAGACTGAGCAAGGGATTATTCCGATGCATATTGCCGCACAGTGTAACGCAGATTCTCTAAAGGTATTACTTGGATTAAGCAACCCTGATTTAGTCAGAGATATGCTATTGACTAAGGATGGGAAAGGGGTTCTTCCAATACATGTTGCGGCAAGAAATAATTCAGAGAGTTTAAAAGAGTTGCTGAAATTAGACCCTGATTTAGTCAGAGATATACTATTGACCAAGGATAAAGCAGGGTTTATTCTAATGCATATTGCGGCACAGTGGAATCTAAAATCACTAAAAGCATTGCTTGAGTTAAAAAACCCTGATTTAATCAGAGATATGCTACTGGCTAAGACTGAGGATGGGGGTATTTCAATGCACTTTGCAGCACAGCATAACGCAGATTCTCTAAAAGCCTTACTTGATTTAAAAAACCCTGATATAGTCAGAGATATGCTATTGGCTAAGACTAAGGAAGGGGCTATTTCAATGCACTTTGCAGCACAGCATAATTTAGAGACTCTAAAAGAGTTGCTTAAATTAAACTCTGATTTAGTCAGAGATATGCTACTGGCTAAAACTGAGGATGGGGTTCTTCCAATACATGTTGCGGCAGGAAATAATTCAGAGAGTTTAAAAGAGTTGCTGAAATTAGCCCCTGATTTAGTCAGGGATATGCTACTGGCTAAGACTGAGGAGGGGACTACTCCGATACTTCTTGCAGCAAAGTTTAATTTAGAGGTTTTAAAAGAGTTGCTTAAATTAAACTCTGATTTAGTTAGAGATATGCTATTGGTTAAGGATAAGGGGGGTATGATTCCGATATTTTTTGCCGCACAGTCGAATATAGAATCTCTCAAAGTATTCCTTGAATCTAGGGCTGCAGATGATAGTTATGAATATCTGAGAGAAATAATGAATCTTGTCCCTTCTGGGAAAGTAGAATTGCAATATTTTAATAATTGGTCATGTTATTATCGTTTATTGATGATGCTTGAGATAATATTTCTTGTTAGGGTTATTGGGGATAGTATCACAAGATACTTTAGTAGATATTTTTCATCGCCAAAAACAGTTAATGCTACGCCTGTTGCATCTAAAGAAATAGGACTATCTGTAGTGAGCCCGACTGTAGTTACAGCAAAGGGAATACAAAGAAATCCTAAAGTTGAGCCAATTAATGCAGATATGGCAAACGTTTGATTAATACATTAATAAACTATTAAAATTTATTTTTTAGCACAAAGGTTAATATAGCACGCTAAAAACAATAATGCCGGTAATATAAATTACTGGCATTATTGTGCAGGGAAATATATTCAAGCCCTTACAGAAACTCCATCTGAACCTTAAGCTTCCTAGCTGAAGTATGGCATCTGATGATATATTTCTCTGGTGATCAACTACTAAGAGTAGTTGATGAAGTAATTAAGATTTCTTCTATAAAAATTAAAGATGATACTTTAAGTAGCTAAATCACTAAGTTTACAATATTTCGCTTAGGTGCATTATCCACTGTTGGCAACTCTTTTGCAGCACCGCCGCTTCCTGAAGTTGAAAACAAACCTATATTACCTAAGCTTATACTCAAAGATTTGTCCGATCCCAGCAATATTACTACCTTCTCTTTTACCCAAACAGGCATATCATCTCTATGAAAAGGAGCTAATATACACTGTGATGGTAATCCCATATCTTTTTGACACTTAGCAATATCATCTAATAAATTACAGACTACTATTTGACCATCTGGTTTAACATTTAACAAAAAATCAACCAAATTCTTATCCAACAACTTCCATAACTCATCCTCGCCATTATCAAATATATCTTCAGCCTCTACATCTTTAGGTCTTACTAATTTACTGTATATAGACTCAACCATATGATGTTCTACTGCTTCTCTAGTCTTTGCATCCCCCTGATATACTAAGGACACATCACCTGCACACAAATAGGCCAATTTCCTCTCTTCACCCAATTCAGCAGCACGAGCACATAGTTCCATCACACTATCTTCCATATCACATTGAGACAAAACTTGACACACCTGATTTTGGAAGTGCTCGCTTAATCCTTCAACAATAGATTCTCCCTCCTTAACACCATTTTTAGCTGCATATGCTCTTATAAAGGTTCTTTGACAACCATCCTCCAAATTCTTAGCTTTTGCACCACCGTCCTCTGCATTTTTACACAATGCTAACTCAGAAGCCTCATAGGAAACCCCCATTCTAGACATAATAAAGTCATCTTCACTTTCTTCAATATACTTAGCACGCTCCAAACAAGTAAATGCTTCAGAAGCATCAAGTAAGCATTTATCTGAATCGAAAAATTTCAGTTTTAAAGGCAAACCTCTAGCAGCTAATGATTCTACCTGAGACAGTCTTGCCTCTCCCATTAAATCCCTAAAAATATCTACTGGAGCTGCTGTAACTAGAGCATCACCATTCTCAACTTGAGCTTGATGCTCTGGATGTCGACCTAAAAATTCCTCTCTTACTTCACCTTCTGGAATCACAATAGAGGTTAAACCTGAGCAACCAGAAAAGGCATCGCTACCAATACGCGTCACACCCTTTGGAATCACAATAGAGGTTAAACCTGAGCAACTAGAAAAGGCACCGTCTCCAATACTCGCCACACACTCTGGAATCACAATAGAGGTTAAACCTGAGCAACCAGTAAAGGCACGTTCTCCAATACTCGTCACACCTTCTGGAATCACAATAGAGGTTAAACCTGAGTAACCAGTAAAGGCATAGCTACCAATACTCGTCACACTCACTGGAATGACAATAGCGGTTAAACCTGAGCAACCAGAAAAGGCATAATAACCAATACTCACACCCTCTGGAATCACAATAGCGGTTAAACCTGAGCAACCAGAAAAGGCATCGCTACCAATACGCGTCACACCCTTTGGAATCACAATAGAGGTTAAACCTGAGCAACCATTAAAGGCATAGCTACCAATACTCGTCACACCCTCTGGAATCACAATAGAGGTTAAACATGAGCAATCAGTAAAGGCAAAGCTACCAATACTCGTCACACTCTCTGGAATCACAATAGTGGTTAAACCTGAGCAATCATCAAAGGCACCTTTTCCAATACTCGTCACACCCTCTGGAATCACAATAGCGCTTAAACCTGAGCAACCATAAAAGGCATGATCACCAATCCTCCTCACAGTATCTGGAATCTCAATAGAGGTTAATCCTCTACAACCATAAAAGGCATCGCTACCAATACGCGTCACACCCTTTGGAATCACAATAGAGGTTAAACCTGAGCAACTAGAAAAGGCACCGTCTCCAATACTCGCCACACCTTCTGGAATCATAATTTCGGTTAAGGCTGAACAATGAGCAAAGGTACAGGCACCAATACTTTTCACACCCTCTGGAATCACAATAGAGGTTAAACGTGAGCAACCAGAAAAGGCATAGCTACCAATAC